>Ga0101944_10000130_pt1 | contig 252173 bp, 226 predicted proteins | sample DewCreD2012metaG_FD_75245 | JGI IMG/M metagenome (GOLD analysis project Ga0101944, IMG submission 75245) | Hot spring sediment bacterial and archeal communities from British Columbia, Canada, to study Microbial Dark Matter (Phase II) - Dewar... ...
ATATATACTCCTCCTCCTGATCCTAAAAAACATACATCCCTTATAGTATCTTTCGTAACAGCATAAGATGGTCCAAATGGCCAATTCCCTACAAATGCTACATTCAATGAATCAAAATCAGTCTTCGTATCTGTTCCACCTTTTATTCCACCATCTAAGTCTCTATATTCTGCCCATTCAGCAAGATAATTACTCTTGTTTCCTTCCTTACCAAAAATTATAACTCCACTCAAAATAATTAAAACTAACACTAAAATCTTTTTCATATTTTCACCCCTATTTTTTGTTTCCCTTTATACCCTTATCCATATATTATTTCCATCTCTTTATAACCTATCATACCAAATTCTATAACACTCTATTTTATTCTTATCTCTCATCTCTCTCCAAATAATTATATATTACCTTCTAATCTGCTTTTTAAAAAATTTTAAACTTTTTTTTTATATTTGTCAATAAAATTTTGTTTTCAGAAACAATTTTTTAATCCATTTATTCATATTCTCTTTTTTGTTTACAACTTTTTTTCTTTTGATAAAGATTTAAAGTTAGTTTTTAATAATATGAAAACATAATAATCCATACTCACATTAAGAAGAACTTTTCTTCTCTTTGCTTATTGAAATTGCTCTTGCTTTTTCTCATTGCAAACCATATCATTTTATTTATTAACTCTGACAGTAGCAATTTCTTTGGCTATTTAAAGTTTTTATTATTTCCAAAACTCTAATCAAAAAATAAACCGAACATCTTACTCTTTTTTAAAATAATTTTTCGGATTTTGACGAATAGATTATAAAATTTTAAAAGAAATGAAAAAAGGCTGATTTTATATAACAAATAGAGGCATAAAATTTTTTATAGATATAAAATAGCCAGAACAATTGCAAAACTATTTATACAGGTATAACTTTAAAAAATCAAGTATTACAAAAACTCTCTTTTCACTTTAATTTAAAAGAATGGAATGTTGAAAAATTATAGAAAAAGTAAAAATAGTTACTTAGGGCCCTCATAGTTTGGAGACTCTTTTGAAATTATAACATTATGAGGGTGGTTCTCTTTAATCGATGCGTAAGAGATTTTTACAAAATTGGCTTTTTTCTGCAACTCTTTTATATCTTTTGCTCCACAGTAACCCATACCAGACCTTATTCCACCAACAAGTTGAAATAGGACTTCAGATACTTTTCCTTTATATGGAACTCTTGCTACAATACCTTCAGGAACAAGTTTCTGAGCATCATCCTGAAAATACCTGTCCTTTGAACCTTTAAGCATAGCATCTATAGAACCCATTCCTCTATAAACTTTGAATTTCCTTCCATCCATTATCACAGTTTCTCCAGGTGCCTCATCGGTTCCTGCAAGAAGTCCACCTATCATAACAACATCAGCACCTGCTGCGAGTGCTTTTACTATATCTCCAGAATAAACTATACCTCCATCAGCGATAAGGGGAATATTGTTAGAAGATGTTGCATCTTTAACATCCATAATTGCTGAAAGTTGTGGAACTCCAACTCCTGCTATAACTCTTGTTGTACAAATAGAACCCGGACCTATACCTACCTTAACACCATCAACACCTGCATCTATAAGATGTTTCGCTCCATCCTTGGTTGCAACATTTCCAGCTATAACATCTATTTTAAATCTTTTTTTAATCTCTTTAACTTTTGAAATAACATTCTTGGAATCACCATGTGCTGAATCAATAACTATAATATCAACTCCAGCTTCTATAAGTTTTTCCGCTCTTTCAAAAGAGTCAGATGAAACACCTATTGCAGCACCAACTCTCAACCTTCCCAACCTATCTTTACAAGCAAAAGGATGTTCGACAAGATTCAAAATATCTTTTATAGTTATAAGTCCAATAAGATGGTTGTTATCATCAACAACCGGTAACTTCTCAATCCTTTTCTCCCTGAATATCTCCTTTGCCTTTTTCAAATTTATTCCTTTTTTTGCAACAACAAGATCTTTACTTGTCATCCTTTCCTTAACCTGAATATTCATATTATCTTCAAAAAGAATATCCCTTTTTGTAAGTATCCCTACCAACCTTTTCTTCTCATCAACAACAGGCAAACCTGAAAGGTTGTAATCTTTCATATATTTTTTAGCATCACCTATAGTCTGATCTGGAGTTAATGTCAAAGGATCCTGTATCATTCCAGATTCATACCTTTTGACCTTTTTAACCTCTTCAGATTGTTCATTTATACTCATATTTTTATGGATTATTCCAACACCTCCCTCCTTAGCGATCTCTATAGCCATAGAACTTTCAGTTACAGTATCCATAGCAGCAGAGATTATAGGAATATTAAGTGAGATATTTTTTGTAAGAGAAGTTTTTAAAATCACATCTTTAGGCAAAACCTCAGAGTATTGTGGAACAAGTAAAACATCATCAAAAGTCAATCCTTCCTTCATCATTCCTCCATCATTTATTCTTCTTTTTTATAACCTTTTCTATCTTCAAGTCAAGTATCATCCTTTCTGGGATGATATTCAGAATTTTTACCAAGACTCTATCACCTATAGTTATAACTTTTTTTGTGTTAACACCATAAATAGATATCTCATCATCACAAACACGATAAAAATCATCCTCTATATCCCTATACCTTACAAGTCCATCTATGAAAAGATCTTTAAGTTGTATGAAAAGCCCAAATGGAGTTACCGATGTTATAACACCCTCATAATTCTTTTTTGGGTGATCTTTCAAATAGTATAGTTTTGCTACATCGTAAGCGTTTCTTTCAGCCTTCTCAGATGCTATCTCTCTTTCTGTGGAATGCTTGGCAACAATTTCAAGATCATCGTAATTGAAAATTTTTCCCTCTATAATCTTTCTCAACTGTCTATGTATAACAAGATCAGGATACCTTCTTATAGGTGAAGTGAAATGTGTATAATATTGCAAACCTAATCCATAATGTCCATAATTTTTTGTTGTGTATTTTGCCTTCATCATAGATCTCAAAACAAGTTCTCTTACTATGAATCCAACATCACTCTCTTTACTTTTTTCTATAACACTCTGTAACTCTCTTCCATCAAGTCTTTTGATCTTTATCCCATACTCTTTTAAAACATCTTTAAGATGGTAAAGTTTTTCTATATCAGGTTCCTCATGTATCCTGTATAAGGTTATTTTTGCATTTTGGGTTAAAAATGTTGAAATAAGGTTATTTGCAGTTATCATGAAATTCTCAATTAATTTGTGTGACCTTAACCTTTTCTTTTCCCTGATGCTCTTTATGTTTCCACCGCTATCAAGTGTTATTTCAACTTCAGGTATATCGAAATCTATCCTTCCTTCAAGTGAAGCTTTATTTGAAATCTCTTCGGACAATTTTTCCATTAAAGAAATATCATTGTAAAATGGATCATCATTTTTAGATTTTAAAATATCCTCAACCTCTTCATAGGTGAATCTTCTTTTACTTTTAATTACTGACGGGAAGATGTTGTAATTTTCGATCCTATAATTTTTATCGAAAATAACTTCACATGTTATCGTATACCTTTCCTCATAAGGTTTTAAAGAACAGATATCGTTTGATAACTTCTCAGGAAGCATTGGGACTGCCCTTGAAACAAGGTACACGCTCGTTCCCCTTCTGAAAGCTTCTTTATCTATAGCGCTGTTCTCTCTTACAAAATAAGAAACATCGGCAATATGAACTCCGAGTATAATTTTACCATCTCTCAACTCAATTGAAACCGCATCATCAAAATCTTTCGCATTTACAGGATCTATCGTAAAAATATTTTTAGCTGTCAGATCTACTCTATTTTTAAAATCCTCTTCTGGATTGAACTTTATCTTTTTCACCTCATTTAAAACATCATCAGGAAAATTTTCAGAAAATCCATTCTCTATAAGGATCATCTTTTCGATAAGATCGAGCCTGTTTTCAGATTTTAACTCTTTTTCAACAACCCCTGTTGGATTCAACTTTGGAGACAACCAATCGTTCAATTTTACAACTACCCTTTTTTCGAAAAACTTCTCGATATCCCTTCCACCATCTATGAAAATGTTTTTCAAAATCTTTTTATCATCTGGAACAACATAAAAAAAACTTCCACTCCTTTTCAGAATACCTGTGATCCTATCGGATCTCCTTTCAACAACAGATACAACTTTTCCTTCTAACCTTTTCCCTTCTTTTCCACCTATAATTTTTACAAGAACTCTATCTTTGTCTAATGCTGTTCCCATAAGGTGGAGTGGTATGAAAATATCCTCTTTCAGATCATCTCTTATAAGAAAACCGAAACCTTTCGGGTTAACATCAAGAACACCTGAAACTATATTCATCTGGGAAGGAACACCGAACTTATCATTTTTAAGAACAACCAAAAAACCTTTCTTTAAAAGGTTTTCAACTATAAAGTTCAGTTTTTCATCATCCTTAATCTTTAAAACTCTTGATAATTCCTTTTTGGAAAAAGGTTTTTTGAACCTGTTTAATATTGTTTTTTCTATGTTAGATGGTATGGAAAGATTCTCTTTTCTTTCTTTTTTCTTTTTCATAAATTGAGTTTAAAGAAAATTTTTATTCTGTCAATATTCATTATCTATTTTATTATAAATATTTTATCCTTTAAACCATTTTTATAATCAACAAAATATAAACCATTACCAAGAAATGAAAGATCTAAAGATTTCAAATTTTCAGTTCTAATCCCGATAACTTTTTTCCCTACTTTATCGAAGATTTCAATATAATTAATGGAAAGATCGTCGAAAAATATTTTATTTCCAAAAATTAATGGTTTTTTTGGTTCTATATTTATATCGAACTCCTTTATTATCTTTCTATCAATAAAAGTATAACCGATTATTTTATAATTATATTTTCCTCTAAAGTTGATTTTGTCTTTAACATTCCCTTCGAGAAGTGTTGATTCAAAAATTATTTTATCATCTCTTACTATTTGAACTCCCACAAAATCTGATGGTAAAATGTAATCAAAAGAAACCTCTCCTTTAATTGGATCAAAATCATAATTTATTTCGTACTCTTCTTTTTCTGTTGTTGTAAGCCCAAATATGAAATTCGTCCATGGATAACATGCACCGTTAACTGAACCATTGTAATAGGATGAAGCTCCCCATCTGTGTGTTGATGCATAATACTGTGCTTCAAAATAGTAGATATTTTTATCATCAGGCATATATATTCCAAGACCATGTGAGTTTGGAAAACCAGATTGCCAATCTTCAGGATTCATTTTATCTATGATATTCATAATATTAACAGCGTAACCTTTAACTCTTGTCCCTATGCTTGTATTGTTGTTAAGAAGATAACAGAAATGGTAAAGATCTTTGAAATCTTCATAGAAAGTCCCAGATGACATTTCTTGTGCTCCATCAATACAAGATTGAACATCTGAAGCATCTCTTCCACCTTCATCGAGTATAAGATATTTTGCAAGATTGAAAATTTGACTTTTTAAATAGAGAAATTCATTCTCGGTTATTCCATTAAAATAATCACTGTTATTTATAACATTGTATGTTAGTGTATTAGATGTTGAAGATCCGTAATAGGTTTTATAATCATTTACCATAAGATGCCCAAGGTAGGCATGTGAAGTTGGAGCGCTTGTAGCGAGTGATGTTATAAAAGAGTTATAATACCAACCTTCAGCTGGAATGTTGGCTTCGGAGTAAACTACCATATCTGCAAGATCATACATATCCCATAAAACCTCCATGTAAGCCATAACACACATATCGCAACCGATAAAATAAAAATCTTTCCCAATCTTGCTTACCGCACCTTCCAAAGCTTCTCTCCATTCACCACCAGCCCCACTCATAAAATCGTCATCAGTATCATCAGAAATTCCTCCCTTTAAAGGCATATCTTTCTTTCCCCATCCAGCTCCATGGTTCCACATAATAAGTCCATAATTTGTAGCTTTATAATTCTTTTCTGCCCAAGTTACAAAATCTATAAGAGTTTGTGGATCAGCCATATTTTTCTCACCCAAAACAACACTTGCAAGATCATTTATTTTACCATCCGTTCCATTACCTCCACCTGAAAGATGGTAATATCTGGTATCACTCCTTGTGCCACCATCATCAACATAACCTCCATAGGAAGAATTTCCATCAACACATATCACTATGTCAAGATTTGATGTAAGGTTTCCATAAGCGGCCTCTATCTCATCTATATCATCATTAATATACGATGAGAGATTGTTATCACCACATATATAGATCATAAGTGTAAAAGCTTTTCCATAAAGGGAAGATAAAAGTAAAGTTGAAAGGAATAAAAAAAGAACTTTTCTCATTGACCCTCCTTTTTTTTTATATAAACATAAAATTTTTAGTCTGTCAATGTTAAAAATATTCTGAAGGATTATGCTTCAGATAGTGGTTTATGTTAAGATTTTTCAGCATAAAATTTTCGTCCTTATATTCAAAAATAGTTGTAGATGCCGGATCGAAATGTATCTTCCAAAAATATGGTTTTTCGATACCCAAAATTCCTGCAATGAGAGGTTTTAAAACAGCCCTATGGGTTACAACCAAAATGTTTCCTTTCGATACCTTTGCGAGTTCTTTCAACCTTTTTTTACTTCTCTCCATAACATCATCAAGTTTTTCCATACCTTCAACTTCAAGATATTCAGGTGTTTTCTTCCAAATCTCCCACTCTTTTGGGAAATTCTTTTCTACAAAATCTTTCGTCAGATTCTCCCAAGGTCCCAAACTTATGTTGTTGAAGTGTTCATCTTTCTTTACTTCTATCTTTTTCAGATCAGCAATAGGTTGGGCTGTTTGTAAAGCTCTTTTCAATGGGCTTGAAACTATTATTTCAAACTCAAAATTCTTCAAAAAATCTTTAAGGTCATTTGCCTGTGCAATTCCAATATCTGTAAGTGGGAAATCAACTCTTCCCCTGAATTTGTTATCTCTATTCCCTTCACTCTCTCCATGTCTTACAAGAAATATAAGCATCATAAAACTCCTGTAAATTCGTTAAAATCTAAAATTGCTGGTTCAACAAAAAACTCCGAAATAACTTTTTTCCCATATTTTTTAGTTATGATTCTCTCATCGAGAATATATATCTCACCTTTATCATCCTTTCTTCTTATAAGCCTTCCCATTCCCTGTTTCAATTTTAAAATCGCATAAGGAAGTGAATAATCGTTAAATGGATCAAAACCTTTATTTTTCAGATTCTCACTCTTTTTTAAAAATACAGGGTCATCTGGAACAAGAAACGGAAGTTTAAGTATAACAAGTATTTCGAGAAGATCTCCAGGAAGGTCTATCCCTTCCCAAAAAGTGTTCGTTCCAACAAGAATACTATCCTTTCTGTTTTTATATTGAAGTAAAATTTTATCATTATTTCCCTCTTTTACCTGAAATATGAATTTAGGATCATTCAACCTTTCTTTGATATAATCAATCTGTTGATAGGATGTAGTCAAAACGAGTGTTCTCTTTCTTTTTTGCTCAACTTTTCTTATAAAAGTTATAACATTGTCCATAAACTGTTCAGTGTTCGGATCTCCAATATTTTTGAAACAGAATATCTTCATCTGATTTTTGTAATCAAAAGAGGAAACGAACACTTCTTCTTTGTATTTCCTTTTGGAAATATTAATTCCTATTCTATCTTTGAAAAAAGCAAAATCGTTTGAAGATTTCAAAGTGGCTGATGTAAAAACTATAGAAGTTTTTTCTTTTTTCCTTAAAAAGTTTGAGAATTGTTCTCCGGTATTCACAAGTATCGCATTAAGAATCAGATTTTTTGTTTTTGTGTTCAACTCGTAAAAGAAAGCGTAATCTGAGTTATTCGCCTCACTAACAACAACAAAAGATTCATAAATCTTTGCTGATTCTTCAACAAGATATTTTAAATTCTGTTTTATTTCAAGATTTTTAAACTTAGAATCTTTTAAGATCTTTACACTCTTCTCACCATTCTCTTTTATAGAATAAAGAAGCTGTTTTATTTTCAAAACATATGTTTTTGCATTTTCAAACATTTTAAAGTTGTAGATATCTTTTTCCTTTTCATCAAGCATAACCTTTTCAAGAATGTTTTCATACAATATTTCAAAATCCTCATAAAGAGTGTTCAGGTATGAATATATTTCTGTGAAAAAGTTGAAACAATCATAAGGAAGTGATGATTCTTCGATAGTTTTCAAATGTTCCTTTATTTTTTTTATAAAATATTTTAGAATTTTGAATATCTCGAAAAAATCTATACTGTAAGAATAGACATCTGAAATAACATTCTCAAGGTTATGAGCCTCATCAAAAATTATCATTTCAAAATCACCAAGGATACTTTTGGGAAGAGTCTCATTTATTAATGTCAGATAATGGTTTGTTACAACTATCTGACTTGAAAGAACCTTTTCTTTCAATCTCAAAAAGAAACATATATTTGAAAATGGACATTCCAAATCCTGACAGTATCTACTATCACATGTTATATCATCGTAAGTTATACCTTTCATGAACTTCAAACTGTTTATATCACCTGTTTTTGAAATCTGTATAAATCCCTCTGTTGCAAGTTTCATCAAAGGATGGAAACTTTCCATGTTTTCATAATATTTTGAAAAACAGAAATAGTTTGAGATCCCTTTAATGTTAATTGTTGAAAAACTTACTTTGGCATTGTATGAAGCGAGTTTTATATCTTTTGTAAAAATCTGTTCTTGCAAACTTTTAGTGTTGGTAGATATCAAAAACCTTTTTGATTCGATGTTTTCCATCATAGGGAGAAGGTATGCGAGGGTTTTTCCAATCCCCGGTGGAGCTTCAGCGATAAGAACACTTTTTTCCTTCAACAAATTTTCAACATTCTCTCTGAAAAGTTTTTGCCCATCCCTTTCTTCAAGTTGTGGTCTCTTTTTGGATGGATTAACAACTTTGAAAGCTTCCTCTTCAAGTTTATCTTTTTTATCTTTACTAAGGTTCTCTTCCTTTAGAAGTAAAAGCAACTCCAAAAAAGGACCAGAAGAGTAAGAAAGTATGAAGGAATTTATAAGAGAGTTACTATATGATGATACTCTCTCTTTGAACTCTTTAAAAGAAAAATTACCTATCTTTTCAAAAAGTATAGAATTTTTTTCCTCATCGGAAATTTCTGAAAAAAGTTTTCCTATTCTATCCAACTGTTGCCTGCACCACCTCTTCAAGAGTTGTTATTCCAGCTTTAACCTTTATTAGACCATCCTCTCTCAACATTATTACACCTTCTTTTCTAGCCTGCATCCTTATCTGATCAACTGACGCTTCCTTAACTATCATCTCGGCGATTGTTGGTGTTATTGGAAGGACTTCAAAAATTCCAACTCTTCCCTTATATCCTGTAAAACCACAAACCGGGCATCCTTTGCCCATCATAAATTTCCCACCTCTCATATATTCAGGATTTATTCCATACCTTATGAACTCTTCATCTGGAATTTCAACGGGAGCAGCACAATTTTTACAAACTCTTCTTATCAACCTCTGTGCTTCGATAAGAATAACTGAAGAAGCGACCTTATAAGGTTCTATTCCCATATCTTCCAACCTTGCGATAGTTGCAACTGTATCGTTGGTATGTAAAGTTGAAAGAACAAGATGACCTGTTAAAGCTGCTTTAATAGCTATATCTCCAGTTTCAAGATCTCTTATCTCTCCAACCATTATTATATCCGGATCCTGTCTCAAGAAAGCTTTTAATGCTGTAGCAAAAGTGTATCCGATATTTTCCCTAACATTAACCTGATTTATTCCAACAAAATCGTATTCGATAGGATCTTCAGCTGTTGTTATGTTAACATTTGGGGTATTCAACCTTGCAAGTATTGAATAGAGAGTAACAGTTTTACCTGAACCTGTTGGACCTGTAACAAGTATTATTCCGTTAGGCCTTGAAATCGCTTCAATGAAATCGTTATAAGCTTTTCTTGAAAGACCTATATCTTCAAGTTTCATAAGGGATGATTTTTCAGCTATTCTCATACATATCTTTTCTCCATGTGCAGTTGGGAGAGTAGAAACTCTAAGGTCGATAGATTTTTCTCCAACCTTCATTCCGATCCTTCCATCCTGTGGTACTCTCCTTTCAGATATATTGAGCCCTGCCATTATTTTCAACCTTGAAACTATTGCAGGGCCTAAAGTGTACTGAGGACTCATCACCTCTTTCAATTCACCATCAACTCTGTAACGGACTCTCAATATTTTATCGAAAGGTTCAATATGTATATCTGATGCTCCCTGTTTCACAGCTTCAACTATAATACCGTTAACGAGTTTAACGACAGGTGCAGCATCAACATCTATCAGAAGTTGCTGTGCATCAGGTTGTTTTTCCTCTTCGAGAATCTCTATCTCCTCTTCCATTCCAATCTCTGAAAGAACATCAGCCATAGAGCCTGCAACACCGTAATATTTTTCAATAGCTTTAGATATCATATTTTCACTTGCAACAAGAGGAATAACATTGTATCCTGTCGCGAATTTAATATCCTCAATAGTATAAACATCAACAGGGTTTGCCATTGCAAGATAAAGGTTTTTCCCCTCTCTTTTTACAGGTATAACCTGAAACTTCTGTGCTATCTGGGGGGAAACTGTCTTTAAAATTATCGGGTCTATCTCCTCTTTGAATTCAAAAACTCCAACATTGTACTGTTTTCCCAAAGCTTTTGAAATCTGATCATCTGTAACAAAACCCATCTGAACAAGGATTGAACCTAATCTTCCTCCATTCTCCTTCTGTTGGGATAAAGCTTGATTCAGCTGGTCTTTGGTAATTAGTCCCTCATCTATAAGAAGATCTCCTAACCTTTTCCACATAGAATTTCCCCCTTTAAAAGATAGATTTTACGAAAAATTTTTGTAACAGTCAACAAAAAAATCATTTCTTGGAATATTTCCCAACAAGTTCGCCGTAAGAAATTATATGATTCTCAATCATCTTAATAATATTTTCATAGGTTAAAGTTGAATCCTCTATAAGCATAGTATCTATAGCATAAACCTTAAAGAAATATCTATGAGTTTTAGAAGGTGGATTTGGACCAAAATAGATGTATTCATTTAAAGAATTTAACCCTTGCAAAATACCATCTTTAAGTTTAAAAGAACTTTTAGAAAAACCTTCTGGAATTATAGAATCGTATGGAGGTATGTTGAAAAGTATCCAGTGAATGAATTTTTTGAATGGAGCATCAGGATCCTCAACTATAAGAACCAAAGATTTTGTTTGCGAAGGTATATTTTTGACTTTTACAACTGGAGAAATATTACCACCTTTATAGGAAAATTTTTCAGGAATAAAGGAAAAATTTTCAAAATCTGAAATAACTTTTAACTCTTTGTTTTCTTTTACATCTTTATTGGTTTTACAACCTATAAGAAACGATAATAAAAAGAGTAATGAAAAAATATAAATTTTTCTTTTCATGTTTTTAATTTTAAAACTTTTTCAAAATTTTTCAACTCAAATTTATTGACTGAAAATATTTAAACTATATAATAATTTTTTAATCTAAGGAGAATCTATGAGAGTTTTTTTGTTAGTTTTAACATTCATTTCTACAATTTTCATTTACCCATCTGTACCTTCTACTGAAAACTATATTTTCGGTATAGGTGACTCAGTTGAAGTTTATGTTATAGATAAAAAAGGAGTCAACTCTTTCACTTACACAACAACTACTCTTGATGATGGTTCTTTTGTTCTAATGGTCCCATCAAAAACAAAAAGTGGTATATTTGATTTAAAAACACAGACATACTATACCAACTGGAAAGCGGTAAACTATAAAAATCTTACAAGAAAAGAGTTCGAAGATTCAGTATATAAAACATACAGAAGAGAGTTCATGATCGATACTGTAATTTTGAATGTTAAATATTATGGCTCACACACTTATGTAAACATATTCACTACTCTCGATTCAACAAGATTTGTGAATTTTGAATGGGGGAAAAATTTCCTTTACTACATTTCACATGTTCAGACAAGTTATCTTACAACACTTGACTCGAATTTAACAATATATACCATAAGGAATGGCAAAAATAACCTTGAAAAGGTTTCACCATTTGATACTGTATATCCGGGAGATAGAATATACTTAAAACCACAAACTGTTGCTGTTGTTGGGCAGGTTGTTACCGGTGGTTTATATCCATATAATCCTGATTTCACTATAAACGATTATATATCTTTGGCTCAGGGACCAACCATTGATGGAGATTTAAGAAATGTTAAACATCTTGATAAAAATGGTAAAAAGAAAAATGGAAAAGTTGAGCCTTATGATATAATCGTAGTTGGTAAATCTATAGCTACAAATATAAAAGACATGACATATTTTGTTTCTGTAATAATGAACTCTATAATGATCTATGTTTATATATCTAACATCTTAAAGTGATTTTTGGAGGAATGATGAAGGATACAATCAAATTCTTTATATACCTTATCAAAAACAGAAAATTCATAGTTATTTCACTTATAATGACAATAATTGTCTCAACAGCGATAGCATTTTTGCTTCCACAACAGTTCACATCTTCAGTATCTTTGACACCTCCAGCAGGTAGTAGCCAATCACTATTATCATCTTTAACCTCAATTTCAAAAATGGCTGGGAGTTTCATGGACCTTAGTGGTTTTTCAGCTCAAAGTGTTGATCTTTATATAGATATTTTGAGAAGTAACTCTGTTATAGATTCTCTTATTCAAAAGCATGACCTTCAAAAAAGATACCACATGAAAACCATTGAACAGACAAGGATGAAAGTAAAAAGGTTGACAAAATTCGATATAGGTGCTTCCGAAATGTTGACTGTTTCTTTCACAGATAGGGATCCACAATTTGCGAAAGATCTTTGCAACGATTACATATATTACCTAAAAAAACAGATAAACCTTATAAATATTCAGAAACAACAGGAAAATTTAAAACTCTATCAGGATCTATACCAGAAACAGTTAACTGTTGTTGAAGACCTTTCCAACAGGTTGAACGAATGGTTAAAAAGAAACAGATCTTTAGGTGTTGAATTTTCAGTTCAGCAAAAAACTCCATCAATGGTATCAATTTACGACGAACTGATAAAGGAAAAATCAGAATTTTACAAGATGAAATATTCTTTACCTGATACATCTTTAGCCCTTAAAAATAAATATTTAAAAATAAAAGAACTCGAAAAATCGGTTGATTCGATTTCCTCTACTATATATGAAAAACCTGAAGAGGTTGTTAAGTATACTGAACTTAAGATAGATTTAGAGGTTGCTTTAAGAATAAAAAATGAACTTCTTGGACAGTTGAACCTTATAAAAAGTAATCTTGAAAAACCACAGGATAATGTTTTCTTCGTCGATATCGCAACTGTTCCAACATTGAAAAGTTTCCCACCCAAAAAAGAAATAGTTGTAATATCTTTTCTACTCGTTTTCATTCTCGAATTGCTATTTTTTGGAATAAAATATTATCTTGATACCAATCTTGAGGATGAAGAAAGAAATGAACTTTATAAAAATTTAAAGTTAATTTTTTATGACCCATTCCAAAAAAGAAAAGATATTTGAAAATCTTTTCCTTATTTTTTTATTCTCTTTTTTTGTTACAGGTTTAATACTATTTTTGTTATTTGGATACAACATTTTTGGAAGTAAGAGGGGGCTTGTTCTATCAGCATCTTTCATAGTTGTTCTGTTTTTAACTTTGATTTCACTCTTCTTTTCTCTAAGAGATTTCTGTTTACTTTATATACTAACATTACCATTTTTTTTAAGGTTGAATGTTACAAGGTTCTATTTTGAAATTTCCAGTATTAAATTCCATCCCATAACTCTTTCAGTTATTTTTTTCATATTTGTCGGATTAACAAAAATCTTCATAGAGGGCAAATTTCCTAAGAAAAGTGATATAAAAGATTTTTTATTGAACTTTTCGTTCATTTTCATGTTAACTGGAGGAATAGTATCATCACTTTTAACTGAAACTGTTGTTGGTGGAGAAAAAGTTGTTTCTTTTTTTTCCGCAATTTTTGCTTTTCTGATCCCATTTTTTTTATTTTTTATTTTTTCAAACACATTCAAAAATTTAGAAGAGATAAAAAAAATTCTTATCTTCTTCATACTTTCATTTTTTCTTAACACCATTTCAGGATTTTTGAACATTTTAACAAAATTTGATCCAGTTGAGCTGTTTTTAAATAGGGCATCATTCAACTTTATAGGACCAAATGTTTATGCGGCGACATCTTTGATTTTTATACCTCTAACTTTTTATTTTCTTAACGAAGAAAAGGGAAATAAAAAATTTTTATTTTTTCTCTTTTTCATCTTTATAAACCTTTCATTACTTATGACAATAAGCAGGGGTGGACTTTTATCACTTCTTCTTATATACATTCTATTTTTCATCTTAGTAAAAGATTTTAGGAAAAATGTTGCAACACTTTTCTACATATCAGTTGGTATAGGAGCGTTGACTTTTGGGCTTCTTTTCAATGTTATTTCAAGATTTTTCAACATTTTCACACGAGCAAAAGTTACAGAGTTCAGCACTCTGATTAGGGTAAACGCTTGGAAACTTTCCTTAGAGCAGATTCCAAAAAACCCTTTGGGTATAGGCGGAAACCAGTTCCCAAAATTATGGAGAAATTTCGGTGCATTCCCTGAACAGCTTGTTTTACATTCTCACAACCTTATGTTGGGACTAACACTCGAATATGGAATAATAGCGATTATAGGTTTTTTATATTTAAATGGATACCTTCTGTATAGCCTTTTTACACTATTCCAAAGATCTTCTGGAACAGTAAAAAAACTTTCAATATCATTTTTCATTTCTATTCTTTCATTCTTTTTTATGGGAACAATATCTGAAGGTCCAAGGGCACATTTGAACAATGAGAGATTTCTTACAAATGACCCTTTGATAATCTATTATATCTTTTTAGGTATAGTTTATTCGTTTTTAAAAGTGGTAAAAAATGAAAAAGAAAATAGTGATAATATCTCCTCCTGAATCAGCCCATACAGTTGAATGGATAGAATTTTTGAATGAACAAAAAAGGTTTGAAATTTTTTATATTTCTCTAAAAAAAGATTTTAAACCTGTAGAAAAGAGTTTTTTTATAGATTTTTCTTTTCCATTCTATAAACTTAACCTCTTAAAAAGTTATTTCAAGATAAAGAGAATTATAAAAAGCATCGATCCAGATATTGTCCATGCACACTACCTTTTCCCTTATGGAATTTTAACCCTTTTCGATCATAAAAAAACTGTTATCTCCTTCTGGGGAAGCGATATTACAAACGATTATAAAAACTCTAATTCAATTTTCAGGTTTTTAGCGGATCTTTCTATAAAAGATGCGGATTTCATAACATTCGCTGGAAAACATTTAAAAAATTTTTTTAAATATGATGTAAAAAACTCTGAAATTCTTATTTGGGGAGTTGACAGAAATTTTATTGAAGGTGTGAAGGAATCTGATCGTAGAGAATTGGGATTTTCAGATGATGATTTTGTTATTTTGAATTTAAGGTATATAAGAGATATTTTTCAAATAGAAAGGGTTATCGATGTTGTTAAAGATTTAAATAATAAATTCAGTAATATCAAACTTGTTCTTATAAAAGGTGATGATTCACCATATCTTAATATGATCAAAGAAAAATGTAAGGAGTTACCTTTTATAAAAATTTTAGAAAATCTCTCAAAAGAAAAATTCATCTCACTTATAAAAAGTAGTGATATAACTTTATCACTTTCTAAAAGGGATGGTAGCCCTGTATCCGTCAAAGAAGCTATGATCTGTGGGAAAGTTGTTATATATCAGGAAATAGAACCAATGAGTGAATTCTTTGATAATAAAGATTTTAAGACATCTCTGAAAACTCTTGAAAATAAAGAGTTGTATGAAAAAATTTTATATTTTTACAACAATAGAAATGTTCTAAAAAATATTGGTGACCAAATGAAAGAATTTGCTGAAGAGAATTTCGATAAAAAAAAGTGTTTTCAAAGAGGTCTGAAGATCTATAATAAAATTATAGGAGATTAGTTTGAAAAGAATAGTTCACCTCTCAACTATACCTGTATGGGTTATGGGTGAAGGTTCTGGTATGCCATCTGTTATGAAAACCTTAAAATACTATGATGATAAAGGATTCTCTCAACTATACATTTACCCATCCGATAAGAATTCTGTAAATAGAATTTTTAACAATTGCAAGGTAGTTTCAATAAAGATACCTCAAATTTTTCTAAATCAAAAGATTTTAAAATCTTACCATCTTTTTAACAAATCAAGATTCTTATACTTTTTTTCAGCATACCCTTTGAAAATAAAAAAGATAGTTAAAAATTTCAATCCAGATTTAATTTACGCCCATCTACAATACATGCCTTTGACAGCATATTCACTCTTTCAAAGAAAAAAACCAATATTTGTTAGATATTATGGACTTGTGGATACATATAAGTATATTTCTAATGGTGGCTTTTACAGATTTGAAGAAAACCTTATACCTTTCAGATTGAACTTTTCAGGTTATATTCTCGTAAACGATGGAACAGCTGGGGATCTTGTTGCTTCAAAAAGGGGGGTTAAAAAAGATAAGATTCTATTTCTCATAAATGGAGTTGATGATTTTCCAATTTTAACTAAAAATGAAAAAGACGATTTAAAGAATTCTTTGAATCTAAAAAAAGATAAACCTATATTTCTTTTTTTAAACAGGCTTACAAAACTGAAAGGTGTAAAATTTTTTATCGATTTTTTGAATAATTTTAAGGAAAGAGATAATGTTACATTTTTAATAATAGGCGATGGAGAGGATAGAGAGAATCTTTTAGGATTTTTGAATTCTAAAAAGATAGATTACAGGTATATAAAATATGTTCCACAAAACCAAACTTACAAATATTATCAGATTTCAGATATCTTTTTATCTTTCAACATTCTATCAGCTTTGAACAATCCTGTTCTTGAAAGTATAAAAAACAACACTCCAGTTTTAAGTTTGAAAAGGGGATACAATATCGATTTTTTAAATGATTACATTTTTTGTTATGAAAATGTTGAAGGGATGGTTGAATCAGCAAAAAATTATCTCCATTTACTAAACAAAGGTGATCAAGAAGAATTGATGAAGATAAAAAATAAACTTAAATATTTTGAAAAAAACTATGTAAAATCATGGGATGAAAGGATGGAGAAAGAATTAGATTTCATAAAGGAAAGGTTAAAGAATGTTTAAAAAATCACTTCTAACATTCATAAGTGAAATCCTTATAGTATTCATAGGGATTGGAACAACTATAATAATAAACAGAGGGCTTGGTCCCATTAACAAAGGTTATTATGCTTTTATAATCCTCGTTTCTTCAACTTTATCTATGGTTTTAGAATTTGGATTTTCAACAGGACTTTCATTCTATTCTGGTAAAAAAATCTCCATTTCAAAAGATAAATGGAAAAGTTTTTCAATTCTTCTAACCTTTATTTTTCTTGTCCTTTCAACAATTTCAACATTCATTCTTTTGCTTTTCTATAACGATCAAAGGGGTTACTTCATAATCCCAATGCTATTTTTCGTTCAGATATCATCAAAATTCACACTCGGGATATACCTTGGAACACTTAAGATAAAACTTTTCAATATAATCAGGACTTTACCAATTTTCATCGAAATAACTTTACTAATTGCATTCGTAATTATGAATGTCACCTTAACACCTTTAAACATTTCTTTAGTATATTTTCTTTCCTTTTTTATACCTCTTATACTATCGATATATTTCCTTTTCCCATTCAAATTCCAACTACCCAGCTTTAAGGAATTGGTTTCAATAACAAAATACAGTTTTTACATCTATATTGCAAACTTGATGTCTTTTTTAAATTACAGAATCGATATGTTTCTGATCTCATTTTTTTTGAAGCCTGAATATCTTGGTTGGTATTCTGTTGCTGTATTTATAATTGAAAAGACAAGATTATTATCCCAATCAACATCACTTGTAAATTTCGCTTTAAAGGTAAACCAAGAGGTAAAAGATACTTTTGAATTTTCAATGAGGGTTGTCAACAGCATAAACATTTTAGTCTCTTTCATGGTTGTTCTTTTAGCATATCCCCTCGTTATGCTTTTATATTCTCCAGCCTATAAAGAATCTATTCTACCGATGATCATACTCGCTCCCGCTATACTTGCTAATGGTTATGCAAAAATGCTTTCATCAGAACTCTCTGGAGATGGAATAATAAAGATACAACTTTTTGCTTCAATATTGAGTGTGTTTCTTAATGTTCTTTTGAATATTGTTCTGATTCCAAAATTTAAAATAGTTGGAGCATCATTTGCATCCTTTTTTTCATATACATTCAATACGATAATAATACTTTTATTCTTTTTAAAACATTACAAAAAAAGTTTTAAAAGAATGATAATTGTTGATAAAAATGACATAATAAAGATAACGCAATACTTTAAGAAAAATTTTTTATGATTTTTTTTATTATTTTTCTCTTAGGTTTTATAAATCTAAACTTATTTTCCGATATTTCAAACATATATCTTGTCGGTTGGTATCTTAACAGTGATGAAAAAATTTCTAAATCTTTTTTAAAAATTGATGGTGGGTATTACGAAGATACCTATTCTGATTATTATGATCTTTTCATACAGTATTCACTTTACAACAGGGAAAAGGATTTTAAGCAAAAAGATCCCTCGGATTTTCAGCCACTTTTGAAATTACCTCATAAAAAATATGTTATAGTAACACTTCCAGCCTATTCTACATTTTCAAGAACACTTTTTCCCTTTTTTAATTCAGATTCTAACAAAGTTGAGATTTTAAATTATTCAAAAGTTTATCTTATCAAAAACAAAAAAACTTTAGAGTTAGATGAAAATGATGTAAAAAAGTATATAACCACATTCTGGGATAAAAACTTACCAACTTATGGTGTTTTAAAAGTTAAAAATCTTAAAAAGGATGAAAAGATAATAGTTGAAATAGATAGTCAAAAGGTTTTCAACTTAAAATCTAACTCAGATGTAAATATCCATTTTGACATTTTTGGTTTATCTTATAAACTTTTGAATAAAAACTCTTTTATAAATATAATCTTCGATATAAGTTATAATGGTAAAACCTTCTCTTTCATCGTTGGGAACAAAAACGATTCCTATTTAGATAAAAAATATAAAAACTATTTAAGAACCGATTTCAACCTTAAAAATTTTTCAGGTGATAATAAAATAAAAATTAAAAGCGTTGAAAAGAAAATTTATATTTTAAATATCCCGTTCGAAACAAAGAATGACACTTTATGGAAAACCTTTCAGTTCGATTTGAAAGATTTTCTAAAAGATAAGTTGAAAATTGAAAATTATGAAGTGAAGGGCCTTAAGATAATTTTAAAGGACACATACATAGGTAATTTTACTTTCTCTTACAAAAATCAAAAGAAGTTAGAGGATTTGAAATACCTTATAGATAAATTTTCATCTCTAAATGATGATAGGATATTGGGATTTTATGTTGAGGATGAGATAGAATCTAAAACTATTTTAAACCTCGATAGATGGTTTTTCGATTATTCAGGTTCTATATATAAAGATAACCTTTTGAAGAAAAAAGATGAAACTACAATTTTTTATGTTGACAAAATATCGGAGTATATTAAAGAAAAAAATCTAATTCCTTTCATTCTACATTCAGCACAATTTTACGATTATAAAAATGATGATAAATTAAAAATGATAATGTTTGACGATACTTCTTTTCTTTTAAAAAGTGATTTTATAATGTTCGATGATTACCTTTACGACCAGTTTTTTCCAAAAAGATTTAAAAAGATATATGATTTTGCAAAGCAAAACTCAAAAAAAATTCTTTATGTTGCGGATGCATACCTTAATATAAAATATTTAGAACAACCTTTTGAAAAATTAAAATGGAGATTTTTCGCTCCCTATATAATGGGAGCAAACGGAACAATATTCTATGCATACTACTATAATAAAACTGATACAAAAGAAAAATTCGAAAAAGATTTTTACAAACAAAACATTGGATTATTTTCTAAATTTTTAAAGGAAAATTCTCTTAAAAATATTGAAAACTCAAAAGAATTTTTCATACAGAAAGGAAATTATGAAAGATTTTCTAAAATAGTGATAACGGATAAAAAAAAAATATATTTTCTCTTTTTTACAAATAGCCCTGATTCATGCTATCCTTTAAATTTTAATTTTGTTAAAGAGGATGAAGATATAGATTATCTTTCATCTATTCTAAATGGAAAAGATTTTAAAATATCACAGGTAGATTTTGAATTTTTTAAGAATAATGAAACAAAAGGATCACCTTTTAAAAGTGTTAACAGAAATGATGGAGATGATATTTTAAAAACTTTAAACAAAAATGGTTTATCAAAATTTCAAAACAGATTTGATGTAAAGATACTACTTTTCGAGTATATCAAAGAATAGTTTTTATTTAACAAATTCTATATTACCTGTTTTAAACTTGACATAAAGGTCTTAAGAGTTAATATTAAAATATGAAGATAGATCAAAAAGAGATACTTAACGAACTTATCGAAATTTCGATAATGATAAGTTCAATTCCAAATCTTAACCAGCTTTTAGATATTGTTTTAAAGAAAGCAAGAGAGATAACAAATTCTGATGCAGGTTCTCTTTATTTAAAAGAAAAAAATAAACTAATCTTTTTAATTACACAGAATGATACCTTAAAAGATATACATAGGCAGTTCAAATCATATCCAATAAACATAGATAAAACTTCAATTGCAGGTTATGCAGCCTTTACAAAAAAGATAATCAACATTGAAGATGTTTATTCTCTTTCAAAAGAGTTCCCATTCTCATTCAACGATGAATTCGATAAGAAGAACAATTACAGAACAAAATCAATGTTAACTATACCTATGATCGATAATGAGAATGAGGTTATTGGTGTTTTGCAACTCATAAATTCTAAAGATGAAAAGGGTAATATTACATCTTACTCGAAAGAGTTAGAAAAAGTAATTGAATCTTTTGCATCTATAGCAGCAGTTTCAATAAAGAATGTTCAATTAAAAGAAAATTTAAAAAGGGCATACCTTGAAACAATATATAGACTTTCTGTAGCTGCTGAATATAAGGATACCGATACAGGAACACATATAAAAAGGATGAGTAAATACTCCGAACTTTTGGCACAAAAATTAGGTCTTAAGGATGAGTTCTGTGAACTTATACTTTACGCTTCTCCTCTACACGATATCGGGAAACTTGGAATACCTGATGCGATACTTACAAAACCTGCAAAACTGACTCCGGAAGAATGGGAAATAATGAAAAAACATACAACTATGGGTTATGAGATTCTTGCTGGTTCAACTGAAAAATTGATAAATTTTGCTGCTTCAATAGCGTTAAATCATCATGAAAGGTACGATGGAAGTGGTTACCCCAACGGGAAAAAGGGAGAAGATATACCTATAGAAGGAAGGATAGTTGCAATAGCTGATGTTTTCGATGCCCTTTCAACTAAAAGGCCTTATAAGGAACCTTGGCCATTGGATAAAATATTAAAAGAGATAGAAAGTCAAAAAAACAAACAGTTCGACGAAAAGATAGTTAATATCTTTATTTCAAACCTTGATGAGTTCTTAAAAATCCAAAACGAACACAAAGAAGATTAATCTTTAAGTTTCAAACTGACCATTTTCGATGTAACACCACTGATTTTTTGCAGAGCATTAAAAAGTTCTTTACCTTCCTTATCTGTTCCTGCGAGTTCTACAATCATAAGTCCACATTCAGAGCATTTGTTTTCAACACCATCATGTATTCCAAGTCTTGTCTTTATTATACAACCATACTTGGTTAAAATTTCCTGAACTTTGATGGCTGATTTGCTTCTGTTTGAAACAAGTATTAGAATAACATTTTTTTTCATATAACCTCCTTTAGATCAATTTTAAAGTTTTTATCTTCAAAAACTTTTTCCTTGTTGTAAAATTTTACAGTATAATCTGGTAAATTGTCAAGCAATAAATTACCATCAACTATTTTTACTATATTTACTCTTGATTTTATAACTTCATAAAGTTTCCCTACTGAAATTGTTTTAAAATTCTTCTCCTTTGTTTTTTTGATGATCTCAAAAAGGTATTTCGAATAACCAGAATAAGTGTTATCATCCAAACTTGAAGGATGAAAGATGAAATTGAATACTCCTTTAGAATCTACTATTTTATTCAAACTCTCCTCTATAACTTTACTGTAATGATTACCTTTCATCTCTTCAAGATATAAACCACTATCCATAGAAATAACGGGGAGCTCTAAAAGATTTTCATCAAGGAAAAAAGGATTTGAGAAACCTGTAAAAAAAGATGTCTCTTTTCTGTTACCTATAGATGAATCTGTTCTTACATTCATACACTTAAAAATTTTTACATGTTTTTCTGTCAACCTGTTTAAAAAATGAAACCTAACATCTACAATCTCTTTTTTAGTTATACTTTTAAATTTTTCTATCTCCCTCTTCAACATCTCTTCGTCGGAGAATGATTCGAAAGAGAGATGCAAACCCACATTGTAATTTTTTTCAAGTTTTGAAAACAAACTTTTTGAAACTCTGTGATCGTATCTTGATGTAAAAATATCCCTCTTCTTGGTAAAAATATAAAAACTCCCTTTCAAACTGTTATCTTTAAGTATTTCAACAATCTGGTCAATTCTATCCCACGGGTCTTTACCTTTGTAAACTTTTTTTAAATTCAAATATTTTGAAGATACTTCATCTTTTAAAAAAATATTTTTTAAATTGTAATAAAGATCCTTTTTCCAATCAAAATATTTTACTCTATCAACATCGAAAGTTAAAAGAAAAAAAGGTTCCTTTCTCTCTATTTCAATGTAAAAACCATTTCTCTTTAAAAAAAAATCTCTTAAAGCTTTCCCAACATCAGTTAAAATTTTTTCAACAAAATTCTTTTTCCTTAAAAACTTAACTTTATCGAAAGTTTCTTTATCTTTGAACTGGAATTCTTTAAATATTGATGAATACAACAAAGCGAATGGATCAAACTTTAGTATTATAGAATCTGAACAGGAATAGAAAAGTTTTGATTCACAATCTCTAAAGTCAAGATCTATTTTGTTCAAAACCTTATTCCCATCTATATCATCTATTCTATCAATAAAACCATCATAAAGTTTTTTATCCTCTAAAATATAAACAGCATTCTTTTCTATCTTATCTATAGAATCAGTGTAAATAATTCTGTTTTTTGATTGTGGTATTTCAACAGTATAACAACCGAGTAAAAAATTTTTTTTTAAAGTTTCAAAATTTTCTTTTTTTAATTTTCTTCTGTCATCAAAAGATAGCATATTTTTTTTCCAATTTAAAATAAAGTTTAAGTTCACCTTTGAATTTACTTTTATACTTTGCGATCCTTTCAGTGTTGGCACCCATAAGATCAACTGCGTAACCTTTAAAATGACCTTCTTTGAATATCTGCTCTATCAAAAAATATGTATCTTTTCCAGTTATTATGTATAGGTAAGATACCTTATTGAAATCATCATAAAGAACAGCAACATTTGCCTTTGAGTTTGAAAAAATCTTCAAAATTCCTTTTTCTTTCAACGAATCAACTATAAATATGAAATCCTTTTCACCTATTGGGAGTTTTCCTTTGTAAGATTCTTTATAACTTTCAAAAAGTTTTTTTGAATCATTCACTATTTTAAAATCTTCACCTTCAGAATTCTCTTTTTCTTTAAAACTGTCAACCAAGTATGTATAGAAAGGAATCGCTTTAAGCCTATTCCATTTAAAAAACCGAACATCATCAAAATCATGATGCAAAGGTAAAGAAAGGTAAACAAAATTCTTTCTTAGAAAATTTGAATATGTTGATATAACATCCCTGTATCTGAAAAATTTTTCCTTTTCATTTTTTGGATTACTTTTTAAAATAATGTTAAAAAACTGTGTAAACTGTGGAGTTAGAAAAAATTTTCCTAAAGGAGTTTTCTTCTCGTTAACAGGGAAAAAAGCTTCAATTCCATTTTCAGATGAAATAGAGTAAATTTTTATGTTTTTTAATCCTGCAAAAGTTTCAAGATAATTTTTCGAAACGAAAATATTGAAACCAAAAAAATTCCCACTATTTTTTTCATAAAAATCAAAATCGATTCTATCTATTTTCATCAACATAAATATACTCTTTTAAATTTCCCAACTTTTTTTTATTTATTCCATCAACAAGAAGAAGATCCTCGATTTTTTTAAAACCACCCAAACTTTCCCTCAATTTTAAAATCTTTTCAGCAGTTTTCTCCCCTATACCTGGTATTTCAAGAAGCTGATCAAATGTTACAGTATTTATTTCATATTTTTCAGGAACTTTTTTTGTACTCTCTAATTTTACCTCTTCAAACTGAATCTTTTTATTCTCAACCTTTTGATTGAAGAAATAAAGATAAAAAGAAAGTAAAAGAATGATAAGTGAAAGTATGAAAAACAATCTATCTGTCATATATTGTTTCAATCAATACCTCCCCAACATCCTTTAAACTCTCTTCACTACATTTGTCTGGTGTATCTTCTGTTGTGTGCCAGTATTTGTATTCTATATCAATTATATCAACACATTTAAAACCTTTTTTGTTCAAAGGTATATGATCATCTTCAACAAAAAAACCGAGTTTGTTGATAAAACTTTTTTTACCTAACTTTTTTGCTTTTTCAAATATTTTATCGTATAGTTTAGAGTTAACGATTTCAGAATTGATCTCCCTTTTTATATTTAGTTCTCTATCACCTATCATATCAACAAGTATTGCTATTTTTGGAATTTTTCCTGAGTAGTTCTCGGAAAAATATTTTGAACCTATAAACCAATCCTCCGGATGAGTTATGCTTCCTCCATCCTCTCCATCAAAAAATACAAAATCTATCCTCTCTTTAAAACCATTTTCTTTAAAATATTTTGACAGGTATAGTAGAAGTGCTGTTGAAGATGCTCCATCGTTAGCTCCGGAAGTTGGTTCTCCCTTTTTGTTTGAAAATGGTCGTGAATCAAAATGGGAGAAAAGCATTATGTTTTCTTCTTTATCTTTATTCAAAACACCAACAATGTTATAGAATTCTATTTCCTTTTTTGAGTATGAAACTTTTTTCGAAAATTTCTGGACATAAACAGTATCAACATACTTATTCAAAAAATCAACTATAAAATCAACAGTTTTTTTATGTGCTTCACTCCCCGGAACTCTTGGACCAAAAGATGATTGTTTCTCTAAAAGAGAGAAAGCGTATCTTGCATCAAAATCCGAACAAAAAAAATTTAAACTGGTTAAAACTGTTAAACTAAGAAGAAAAGATTTTATTAAAAATTTCATCTGCACTCTTTTTTAACTGTTCTAAAGAACCATTATTCTCTACTAAAAAATCACAAAAAAGTGTCTTCTTTTCATCTGTCCATTGGTACCTATCAAGCAATTTGTAAAGTTCCCTATCAGCTCCTCCCTTTTTTTCAAAAACCCTTCTGAACCTCTCTTCAAAATCACCATCCTTTATTAAAATTATATTATCAAAATAATAATCTATCTGCCATTCGAATATGAGTGCAGCATCAAGAATAACATCATCATACTTTTCACAGATCCCAATTATATAATCAGGTAGATGTGTATACATCCAGTTGTTATACTTTACAAATATGTTTTCATCTTTTGTGATACTTTCCTTCAACCTTTCAAGATAGTTCTGGTCATGTTTCAAATTTAGGTATGCGAATATCTCTTTCTGATTCTCTTTTAAAAGTTCTTTCCCAAGTTCATCTCCGGAAATTATTTTTATTTTCCCTTTAGAAAGGAACTCTGAAAAAGTTGTTTTACCGGTTCCGAATTTACCTGTCACACCTATTTTCATTTTTTATAACAGAAGGCTATAAAACTAAGCCATTTTTTTCTTTGATTATCAGTTATTATAACTTTTTTAGAGAGTTTTTTTTCATTTATAATCTTTTTTCCATTATTTTTGAAAATTTTACCTAAAAGATCTCTTCCTCTGAAAATATCCCATAAAAAATTCAAAATGTTCAACTTTAACCTGTTTGGAACAAAAACATTTGTGAAAGGGTAAAGGAATATTTTCAGTTTGGTTATCCTGCCAATCTCCTCTTTAAGTGGAATACCTGTATATGTGATCCCAAAAATTTTATAGGAATCAAAATATCTTGTTAAAATGGAATCAAGTTCAAAATAGTTGAACTCCCTTATATGGTGCTGGTTCCAAGGAGTTTGAAATGGGAGTAATCTTAAGTAAGAGTTTGGAGTAGTTAAGATCAAAAGACCGTCATTCTTTAAAATCCTTTTGATCTGGTTAAAAAAATTATCTATATTTTCAACATGTTCAAGAACTTGAAATGCAACAACAACATCGAAACTTTTTTCCTGAAACATTAGATCTTTCTTTTCAAGTTGATCTATAACAAGGAATTCTATCCCATCCTTTCCATAGGTATCCCTCGCAACTTTTATCACTTCTGAAGAAAGATCAACACCTACAACTTTTTTAGCATATTTTTTCAAAATATCTGTTCCATAACCATACCCACATCCAAAATCGAGAACAACCTTATCCTTAACATAATCTTTCACAAGTTCATAAGACATTTTGTGGAAAACAAAAAGAGATGCGTGTTCTCCATTTTTACTTAGAACTTCTGGGTCCAACCTTTCACTTGTTTTTTCCATCTTGTTCCCCTTAGTTTAAATTTCCTTCCTGTAAATATACGAAAAAACTCTTTCTAAAAGAGAGAAAAGAAAAACAAAATATAACCTTACAATTATTCCACAGTAAAGGAGAGATTTCATAATTGGAGTTCTTATAAAATTTTTTTTGAAAAAGTTGAACATTCCAATGTTATGGTATACCTGTGCTTTTGAAAAACCTTCCTTTACACTTGCACCATGATAATGGAAAACTACAGCATCAGGTAAAAATACAACTCTTTTACCAGCTTTTCTTATCCTGAAACATAGGTCTGTATCCTCTACAAAGAGTTTATAATCCTCGTCGAAAAGTCCAATCTTTTCAACAAGATCCCTTTTCAACATCACAGCTGCTCCCATCATCCAGTCAACATCCTGCAACTTATCGTAATCAAGATTTTCAAGCATAAAATCTTTACTTATAGGATTGCCTGGAAAAATATTCCTTAAAACTGATTTCCTACCAAAAAAAACATTCAGATAGTTTGGAAACCTTCTACATGAGAGTTGTAAACTTCCATCAAAATTTTTCAACTTTGCACCAACCATTCCAACATCATCATTTTTTGATAGACATTCAGCCATCTTTTCTAAGGAACCTTCAGTTACTATTGTGTCTGGATTTAGAAGAGTTATATATTCACCTTTGCTTCTTTCAAAAGCAACATTGTTCGCATAGGCAAAACCTTTGTTTTTCGTAAACCTTATCAATCTTACCTGTTTAAACTCTTCATACAATATTTTTACCGTGTTATCGTTTGAACAGTTATCAACAACTATTATTTCATAATTCTCTCTCTTAAAAGAAGAGATGACACTTTTTATACAACTTCTTATGAAGTTTTCAGAATTGAAAGTTACTATTATTACGCTTATCATAACTTTTTCAAAATAGTTAAAATCCTTAATCTCCAAACAAGCCAGAAAGCTTCCCAGATTATCTTTTTGTTCATTTTGGAATAACCATCAACCCTATCCCTAAAAATTATCGGTATCTCTTTTACCTTACCATTATTTCTATAAATTTTCACATCTATCTCAATCTGGAAAGCGTATCCATCAGATTTTATTTTTGTAAGATCTATATTTTTTAAGAATGAAACCCTATAACATTTGAATCCACCAGTTAGATCGTCGATTGGAACACCCGTGATAACTTTTGCATAGATGTTTGCAAAATATGAAAGAAGAAGCCTTTTCATTGGCCAGTTCACAACACTGACACCGTTGCAGTACCTCGATCCTATAACAAGATCATTTGTCTGTATCTCAGTTAAAAACCTTTTTATATCTTCAGGATCATGTGAGAAATCAGCATCCATCTCAAAAACGAAATCGTATCCTTTTTCTATGGCATATTTGAACCCAAGAACATAAGCGGTGCCAAGACCTAATTTTTTTGGCCTTTCTATTATATTAATTCTTTGGGAACTTGCCATCATTCTTTTTACAATATCTGCAGTTTTATCAGGTGAATTATCATCTATTATAAGAACATCGATAGAATCATCCTGTTTTAAAACTGCATTTATTATTCTTTCAATGTTATCCTTCTCGTTGTATGTTGGAATTATTACAAGAGTCCTCATTTTATAACCTCACATTAATTATACAAAAATTTTATCTCTTATTCAACATCGCTTTTCTTTCAACATAGAAAACTAAAAAAACAAGAATGATTCCGAAAAGCGAAATAATGGCTGAAAAAATCTGCAAAGTCGATGAGAAGGAGAATACAACCCTGTTTACTCCACTTGTAAGTTTAACACCTCTAAAAATTCCATCGACTTTTAAAAGTTTTGAGCATTTTTCATTAACCTTAACATTCCATCCTTTATAATATTGATCGAGCATCAAAAGTATCGACTCTTTATTTGTTTGAACAACCAGAGAAACTTTGTTTGGTGTATATACTATGGAATCTATCCTGTAAGCTAAATTCTCTTCAACTTTTTTCAGATCAACCTCTGACTTTTCAACAATAGCGTATTTTCTCGGATCAAAATCACTTTTATCTATTATAGATAAAGCACCATTTATATCATCAACCTTAACAAATGAATCTACAACAAAAAATCTTGGAAGAAAATCTGTTGAAATATGTAGCATATAATCCTTTCCATAAAAGTATGGCTCAAAACCCATATTTCTGAATAGTGCCTGATAGAAAATAATCATATCTTGTGTTGATTTTGGATAACCCGTTGTATCTGCAGGTATCTTTGGTGTTATAAGGTATCTGACATTTAAAAGTTTTAATCTGTTCTTTTTATCGAACAAGGTTTGCGGATTGAACATAACAGATGAAGGATTGTTAACAAATATCTGGTACTCATAGAATGGACTTGGATGGTTACCTGATATAGTTTGAATTCCATAGAGATTCAAAAAATCGTTCTCTCCATAAGATATAGGAAAAACTCTTAACAGATTCATATCCTTTTGAATTTCCGAAACTATCTCATCCTTCTTATAATATTCACCGGGTGCAGGAACTGAAACGATGTAATCTTTTGAATAATAGTACATCTCAAAAAACTGGAATAAACTCAAAGATAAGAGTAGATAAAATCTGTTTATATTTTTGAACTTCGTAAAAAGGAAGAAAACTACAAAAATAACAAAAATATTGAAAAGGATAGTAAGTTTAACACTGTTCAAACAATATTTAAGGTTGTTAATTCTCATCTGTTTAACACCTTCGGAAAAATTGTTGTAAATGTTTTTCGAAAATATACTCTCATAAAAAGATGGGAAAAGAATTATCGTTAAGCCAAGAATAGTTATAAGAGCAAAAGATATTTTTAGAGATTTTGAATCGATATTTTTAACAGTTAATGTTGAGAGAATTATGAGAGAAAAAATATTTATGAAAATAATAAGTTCAGGTGCCCTGAATTTATCAAAGTATGGGAAAAGCATCCAGAAAAATCTAAAGAAAGGTGTTTTACCACCAAGTGCTATTATAAGTGACAAAAAGAATGTTATAGTGAAGAAATTTAAAATTGAACTTTTTTTACTTCTCAAAATACCTGCAAGTCCAAGAAACATTATTATAATTCCTGGATAAGAATGATGAAGTTTGAAAGGATTCTCTCCCCAATATGTATTCAACTGACCAACATTTACACCAGAAAACCCATGGAAGAACATATCTATTATATCTGGAAAACCCATAGCCCAACTTATCGAATAATTGTAATCTCTTGATACACCTCTTGCAGCATCAGGTAAAAATCTCAATATAGGAATGTATTGTACTGAGCAGAGCAAAAAAGTTGTTAAAGTAAAAAATATAAGTGATAGATAAATTCTCAAACTTTTTTTATTGAAATTTTTATCAAGTATAACAGGCAGTATGAAAACTGACAGTATAAATATTAAAAATCCAAAATATTTGTTAACAAAAGAAAAAACAACTCCAAGGATGAACGAAACAAGATATGTCCAATTTCTAAATCTGTTTTTGTAATCCCTATCTATGTGTAAATATGAGATGAAGAAAAGTGAAATGAGTAAAACATAGTATGATGACTGTATATGACCTGACAGAAACATCAAACCTGCACTTATACCTGCAAATCCATAAAAGAAAAATTTCTCTTTTTTAAATCCCAGATACAGGAAATATAGCACGAGTGGAAGGTATGACATAACTATAACCCTTCCGTCATGACCACCATAAGTTTCAGTTAAAATTATACCAGTAAACATATATGCTATACTTCCAAAAAACGAAATATCTTTATCCTCTGTCAGTTCTCTTGCAAAAAGGTATGTTCCCAATCCAGCTATAAAAGAATGAATGACAAATGTCAAAGTCCAAAGAATAAACATCGGTATAAACATTTTTAGAAAAAGAGTTATAGGATAAAAAATATCTCCCAAAAAACCTTCCCCAGTTGGAATACCTGCAAATTTCATAGGATTCCAAAGTGGGAAATTCCCGCTCATAATATTTTCCTGCACAAAATACCTTTGTATATATTCTCCAACAACCCAATCTGTTCCAAAAAGCATTTTACCTGTAAAAAGTACTTTCCCAAAAATTATCAGGGGTAAAATTGCAAGAATTATGATGTAAATCTTATCCTTTTTAATCTCTTTTTTCATTTTTCCTCCATATCTTTTTATCACCTATAAAAAAGAAAAGGTATAAAAGTTCTCCTAAAGTAACCTCAATCCTTGAAAGTAAAGAAGCAACGGCAGCGATTTCGTTTCCAGTGTATCTTTTCAATAGAAAAAATATCATACCTTCCCTAACTCCTATTCCAGCAGGCATAAGCAAAGATAAAAAGCCAATAACCCAACTTGCAGGATATATACTCAAGATACCAACAAAGTCATAAGTTTTTAAAGTGAAAGAGTATAAAAGAAGGTAAAACTCTATACCGGAAAATATCCAGACCAAAAAATAAAGAAAAATTATAAAAAGATATTCTTTAAATTTTATATTGAAATCTATTTTTTCCTTTTTAAAAATTTTCAAAAAAATATTTATGATATTTTTAAAAACTTTTGGAAGAGAAAGGAAAAGAAAAAAGAGAATAAGAACTATTAAAAGTATTGAATATAAAATGTTATTTTCAAATTTAAAAATGTTTATTAGAAAGAAAGAGGATCCTGTAAGAAGTAGTAAATAAGTCTCAAGAACAACAGCTGTGAAAGATTTCTTTTTGGGAACACCAACCCTCTCAAGCAATGCTATTCTACCAACAGTAAACCATAGTTTACCGGGTATATATTTCCCAAACATAGAAATCCCAATTATCCTCATTAAAGTGTAAAGATCAACATCGCTACCTAATGAAAACATTATCCTTTTGTATGCAAAACACATAAAAAAATACCAGAATGGTATCATCAAAAAAGATAGAATAAGATAGTAGATATTGAATCTTATTGATTTAAAATCAATCTGATTTATGTAACCCAAAAGTTTATAAAATATGAGACAGACAACAAAGATTACAATTATGATCAGGATAAAATTAAAAATCTTTTCTTTTTTACTCATAAATTAGTTCTAAATATTTTTTGTTTACTTTTTCAATTGAAAATTTTTCTTTTATTATTCTGTAACCTTCATATTGCAACTTTTTGTAAAGATCATCGTTTTCGATAAGAAGATTTATTTTTTGCGTGAGTTCCTTTTCATCCTTCTCTTTAACTAAAATTCCACTTTTTCCATCTTCTATTATATCAGTTATTCCTCCAACTGAAGTTCCAATAGAAACTGTTCCATTCAATATAGCTTCAACAAGAACCATTCCAAGTCCCTCAGTATCACCCCTTCTATCATGTATAGCAGGAAGAACAAATATTTTGCTTTTTTTATAATACTCAATAAGATCTTTATCTGTTACAAAACCAAAAAATTTAACTCTTTCTGAAAGGTTCTCTTTTTTCACAAGTTCTTCAAGTTCACTTCTTTTGTATCCATCACCAATGATATAAAGTTTATAATCATCTTTAACATACTTTAACGCTTTTATAAGATACTCAACACCCTTTCTCTCCACAAGCCTTCCAACAAAAAGTATAAACTTTTCCTTTTCGGAAAAATGGGTGTTTTCATAAACTTTGACCCCATAGGGAATAATTTCAATCTTCAAATTCTTATCTTGGACAATCTCCTCAATTTGCTTTTTTGTATAAGTAGAAATAGCTACAATTTTATCAGAATTTTTAAGGATAGATAAAAGAAGAAAATTTTTCCCCAAAAAACTTTTTTTAAAAAGTTTTAACTCAGCTCCATAAAAAACTGAAACTATCTTCTTCTTAAAAAATATTTTTGCTGGATATGCTATAAAAAATAATGGAAATGGCCAATGAACAAAAATAACATCTATCTTTTCCCTAAATACTATTTTAAGATTTTCTATAATTCCGGTTATGAAAAATAGCGGGAGAAGAAAAAAAGCTTTTCTGTTGAAGGAAAGGTAATCCATAATCGTGCTGTCGTGTGTTAGTTTCATAAGATTTTTAGGAGCATAGTTGAACCTGAAAATTTTTATATTCTTATACTTTTGTCTTTTGGAAACATTTTTATAACCTGATGTCAAAACAAACACTTCTTCGCTTTTTGACTGTTCAACAAGAAGATCAACAAGCCATGGAGTTATTACATCGTTTTTATTTCTTTTGTAAGCGGTTGTTATATGGAGTAATCTCATATCAGTTAAAAAAACCGATTTTTAGAATGGTGTAAAAGGTTCTCATAGCATCCTTTAATCTTATCTTCTTACCTTCTTTATAACTTCTTGGATAATAGTTTATTGGAATCTCTTTTATCTTAACTCCCATCCTTTTCAACTTGATAGTTATTTCAGGGTCTATTCCAAAACCTTTTGATCTTATATCTATCTTTTTGAAATAATCGCTTCTAACAACTTTATAGCATGTTTCCATATCATTTATTTTCTGTCCTAAAAAAAATGATGTGGAAAGTGTCATTATCATATTTCCGATAAACTGTAAAAAAGTCAGCTTTTTTAAATTTTCTTTTGAGAACCTGTTTCCGTAACAGGCAACATATTTACCTTCAACAATAGGTCTAACAAGTTTAATGTAATCGAATGGATCATACTCAAGATCAGCATCCTGAATAACAACTATATCACCAGTTACAAATTTTTGACCTGTTCTTATAGCACCAGCTTTACCAATATTTTTCTCGTGGAATTTTACAATAACATTCTGGTCATTGAGATCTTTTAAAATCTCCCTTGTCCCATCTTTTGACATATCATCAACAACAATTATCTCTTTTTCCAAAGGAACACTTTTAACCTTTTCAATTATTTTTAAAATATAATCTTTCTCATTGTAAACTGGAATAATAACAGAGAGTTTCATAATTTTTTCTTCAACTCTTCAATGTCCTCAATTATAATAGATATTAGTTCTGAAACAAAGCCAAGTATAAACATCAAAAGCCCAGAAAGAATAAGAAGAATTACAAGGTATAACAAAGGCCTAAATCCAAAACCATAAAAAAATCTTAGTATGAATGCTGTAAGACCTGTTAAAAAACCAAGAATTATAAATATGCCACCACTTATTCCAAAAAGGATCATAGGTTTTTTCAAAAATGTTGTTAAAAACTTTACAGTCAAAAGGTCAAATAGCCCTATAATTATTCTAAAAGACCCGGAATATTTTGATTCCCCATATTTTCTTGGATAGAGTGTAACTTTTTCTTCTGTGACTGAAAAACCTTTTTCAATTGCTAAAGATACTATATACCTGTGCCAATCCTTTCTAAGATGTATGGCATCAAGAACATCTCTTTTCAAAGCTTTTAAACCGTTCTGATCATGTATTGGAAGTTTAAAAAACTTTCTTGAAAGAAAATTGTAAATTTTTGATATGAAAGCTTTTTTGTATTTCCCCTGTTTCCATCCTGTACAAATATCATAATCTTCTTCTTCTATCCTTTTAACAAGTTTCAAACAATCATCGAAAGAGTACTGCATATCAGCATCATAAATAACAAGGATATCTCCTTCTGAATTCTCTTTAGCAGTCAAAATACCAGCGGTTTTTCCAAGATTTCTTTTATGTTTTAAAATCTTTATATTTTGAAATCCTTTTGCTACCTCTAAAGCTTTCTTGTATGTTCCATCTCGTGAACCATCATCAACAAAAACAATCTCCCATTCATTACCTTGCTTTTTATTGAAAATATCGAATGTTTTAAAAAGTTCCTCGACATTTTCAACCTCATTGTAAGCTGAACATAAAACTGATACTTTTATCATTTTATTCTCACCACTTTATCAACTATTTCTTTCCCATCATTTTCGAATCTGATATAATATATTCCTTCAGGTAAATCTTCATCTAAAATTATTTCACTTTTCCCTTTAACATCAAAATCTTTCTTTAAAACTTTTTGTCCCAAAGTGTTTATTACGCTAACTTTTATTTTTCCAGACCCATCAACAAAAACTCTGTAAGGATTCTTCTGTGACCAATAAAAAGATGATGTTAAAAGGAGAAAATCTTTTCCAAAAGAATCTATATTCACAGAACCTATCTTTCTTTTTACTCCACTTGTCCTTAAAAGATACAAATTATATGTTCCGCCATTTTTATTTTTATGAACAAAAATATCTTTTTTGTTTCTACTTTCAAAAACTTTACTATCCTGATATTCAATCAAAACTTTTGAAAAATATAGGTCATCGACATCATACTCAATTATCACATCCTCTTTTTCCCTTTTTGCTTTTATGTTTATATTTTCAAGTTTTGTATCTATTGAAAATTTTCCAGTTCCCCCGGCTTCAAGATATCTTGCTGCAAATTCCTGCAGAAACATTTCAGCGAAATATTTGGAATGTAGAATAACACAGTTCTCGTCGTTACCCGTTTCAGCAGCATCAGACCAGTTATATGAGCCGGTTATAACTATTGGATTTGAGTTCCATAAGTCAGCATCTATCAACATATATTTATGATGCAATAAATTGCCGGAAACATTATCTTTAAAAACATCAGCTGTTGGAGACCATGGATTGTTTGAAGATGTACTGTTATAAATTCCTCTCATATCTAAAGATTTTGAGTAATCAGCGTTCCAGTATGTTTCATCAAAAACACCCCTAATTGTAACCCCACCATCATATTTTGTTTTCATAGCATCACAAATTCCCTGATGTGAAAATGAGAATATACAAAAATAGATAGATTTGTTGGCTGTTGAAATAGCGTTAATTATCTTTGAAGCAACACCATCCGAAGGTGACATATAAACTTCAACTGTGTCATTTGAAACTATAAATTTATGTGTTATATTATCACTCTTCTGTGTTGAGAATTTTGATTTTGTTGAGTCAGGGATAAGTGTATTTGAACCCCACATCTCTGAAAACTCTTTTATATAGTTTTCCGCAACCTGTCTATCCTTAATAATTATTGAATTGTTAGCATTACTTTCAGTGCAATTATCCGTTACATTCCATGAGCCGGTGAAAGTCACAAAAGTATCTATAATACAGAATTTGTTATGCATTATATTTGAACCTGAGTATGTTAAAGGATAATCATCATCTATCACTTTTATACCGGCACTTTCAAGTTGAGCAACTTCAGGCAGAGTTCTGTTATCTTTATCTGTGATAAATCTTATTTTTACTCCTCTATTATGTGCTGCAACTAAAGAATCAGCGACAACTCTTCTATCAAAATCGTAAAAACAACAATCTATAGTTTTCTGAGCCCTGTGTATATATTCGCACAATATAAGATCAAGTTTTGAAGTATCCTCAGCTATATTGTAAATAGCGAGAGTTTCTTCAACAGTTTTGTTGAAATGAACATCAAAAAATGTATCAAGAGTATCTATAACAATATACCTGTAATAATCTGTTGGAGCGAGTGGTGGCAAAAATCTTGTTCTATTTTTACTATCATAACCTTTTATATAATACTTTAGATCTGTATGAACAGGAAAAGCAGGAATAGTTTCAACATAGGTAGTATCATCAATTTTTGCCATAAGAATAGAATCTTTTGAATAAAAATTGTTGGTAGAATAGAAAATTTTAATATACTCTATAGTTGTATCTGAAAAAGCGTTACATGAAATAACAACATCATCAAGAAATGTAGGAGAAGCTGGTGTCCTTACATGGTTTTTCAAACTGAAAAATGATGGGTTCAATCCTCCAGTATCAGGTCCAACCGTTATTTGACCTGAAGATCTATTCCAAACAGTTGACAAAGATTCTGAGACTTCACCATAATTCTCAACACCTTCATTATCTTCAGGCCATCTTATGTAGGATAGATCTGTAACTGGAGTTATAGATATTGGATACCAGACACTTTCAGGATTCGCTGTGGTATATTTAGTGATATAAGCAAAACAATCTATTATAGAATCGTTGCTATTTTTAAGATAAACCTGATCACCTGTGTTTGCCAAAGCAAAGCTACCAGAAACAGTTAAAGGCCTGACTCCAGAACTTCCCGGGTATGCTGCAAAATCTGGGTAATAACCGTACTGTTTATAAAATGAATCAGCATACATAGAAAAAGTTATCTTACCTTGCGGGTAAAGGTAATAGTTGTTTGCTGGTATTGTCCAAACACCTTCTCCATCTGTTATCTTCCAACCATCTATAAGAATTGGAGTATCACTTTTGTTGTAAATTTCAATCCATTCAGACCTGTCACCACCAATGCTTGGATCCACAAGAAGTTCTGTTATCAAAGGATTGTGAGAAAATGAAACAAGATAGATAAAAAAGGAAATATAAAAGAGAAAAATTTTTTTCATATTACATCTCCTATTAAATTTTAAGATCTTGACAATTTTCTGTCCATCTCTCTCAACCTTCTGACAAGTGTTGTTATCAAAGCACCAAGCAAAGGATCCTCTTCCATCTGTTTTAAAAGTGTTTTTCTGTCTATTATTATAACAGTTGAATCTTCGAGTGCAGCAGCTGATGCAGATCTTGGCCTTCCATCTATAATAGCCATCTCTCCCAAGAATTCACCTTCAGTTACAATATTCAACCTTTTCTTGTTTTCACCCTCATTAACAAAGATCTCTATCTTTCCACTTTTTACAAGATACACCTCATCTGGTGGATCTCCCTGCTTGAACAAGAGTTCACCTTTCAGAAAAGTTTTTTCAAATTTCTCTATAATACTTACCCCCTTTTCTTTGAAGGTTTCTTAATCTCCCAATCAAGAACAAGTGGAGCAACTATAAAATCTGAAGAGTATGTTCCAACTATTACACCAACAAGTAAAGCGAAAGCAAAATCATTTAAAACTTTTCCACCGAAAAGGAAAAGCATAAAAACTACAAACAATGTTGTCAAAGATGTTATCAAAGTTCTTGATAATACCTGATTTAAGGATTTGTTTACTATCGTTGAGAAATTATCTTTTCTCATGAGTTTTAAATTCTCTCTTATCCTATCTGAAACTATTATTGAATCGTTAATAGAATAACCTATCAAAGTTAAAAGTGCAGCTATTATCTGAACAGACATCTCTCTTCCAGTTATAGTTAAAAATCCAAGGGTAATAACAACATCATGGAACAATGCTATAACAGATGCTACTCCGAATCTGAATGTAAATCTTATCCAGACATAGATCAAAATTCCAACAAGACCAAGCAATACTACCCAAAGAGATTTCAGCTGTAATTCTTTAGACATTATAGCCCCAACTACCTCTTCCCTGTCAACCCTTGGATTCTCTTCTATAAACCTTTCTTTCAACAAACTTATTATCTTTTCAGTTGGAGAAAGTTCAACACCTTTTGATGAAGCTTTATAGGTTGTATCCTGCCAATCTGAAACTACCTGGACTTTTGTTATATCAGCATTTTTAGAGCATACGAAAATTTTTATCTCTTTTTCTAATCCCTTATTTTTTGTTCTATCAACTCCAAAAGCGTAAAGGGTTACAAGTGAATCCTTTTTAAAATCATCTAAAGAAAAATTCAAAACTCCAACTTCTTCCCTTGAATCATAAATATCAGATGGAGTTAACTCCTTTATCTCTTTGAAAATATCTGATCTTATGAAAATATTTTTAACAGGTGATTTTTCATCATAAACTTTTACTTTTACAGTTAAATTCTTCTCCCCTTTTGTTGGATTTGGATATGTTGAAAAACCAACAACAACAGGTCCGGTTGTATCCTGAACCTTTTCAAAATTTTCCTGAACTTTTATCAAAAAATCATTCTCCGTTCCATATTTTTGAATAACAGCATTCTTATAACCCAAAGAGTTCATAACATCTCTGAGTTGTTCTATTTTAACATCTTTTTCAAAATGCACCTGTAAAACTATTCCACCTGTAAAATCTATTCCAAGATTGAAACCTTTATTGAAAAGAATGGTTAAAATACTTCCTATAACAAGAACCAAAGATATAATGTAAGTTATCTTTCTTGTTCCAACAAAATTTATCTCTGGCAAATTTATCTTCTTTAAATTCATTGTTCCTCCTATATGGACAATTTTTTAAAATTAGGATTGGAAGTAATAATATCAAAGATAACTCTTGTGACAAAAATTGCTGAGAAAAAGCTTACAACAAGACCAAGACCGAGTGTAACAGCAAAACCTTTTATTGGACCTGTTCCAAACCAATAAAGTATTAACGCTGTAACCAAAGATGTTAAGTTAGCATCAAAAATTGTGGAGAAAGCTTTTGAATAACCTGCTGAAATTGCTGTTTTTATTGTCTTTCCAGACGCGAGTTCTTCCCTGATCCTTTCGAATATCAAAACATTCGCATCTATCGCTGTTCCAACAAGAAGTATAAGACCAGCCATACCTGGAAGGGTAAGTGTTGCTCTGAAGAGTGATAAAACTGAAAGAAGAATAACAAGATTGAAAATCATAGCGAAATCAGCTATCATTCCAGATACTCCATAATATATCAACATAAAAATAAATACAACTATTGCACCATATATAAGGGATCTTATACCTTTTCTAATAGAATCTCCTCCAAGAGTTGGTCCAACCGACCTTTCTTCAATTATTCTAACAGGAGCGGGTAAAGCACCAGCCTTCAATATTACAGCAAGGTCCTTTGCATCGTTAATCGTTGCATTACCCATAGATATTTCAGTATTTCCTGAAGGTATTCTCTCTCTGACAACCGGTGCTGAAACTATGACACTATCAAGAGAGAAAGCTATCCTTCTTCCTATATTGGAACCTGTTATTGATGCCCATTTGTTTTTTGCATTTTTGTTCATGGTAAGTTCTACCTTTACACCATAAGGATTGTCGCTTGTTCCTATAGCAGCCCTTGCATCAAGAATAGCATCACCTTTCAAAACAGGGTTCTTTTCAACAAGGTAAAGTATAGTCTGATTAACTCCATCTTTGTTTTTTTCCTTGCCCCACATAAAAATATAATCTGAAGGGATCAAACTCTTTATCTCTTCTTTAGAAAGTATATTTTTTATAAGAGATATATTTTCCGGATAAACTATAAAATCAACCCCATTGTTATCGACTAATGTTGAAATACGGCTTGTATCCTTCATCTCTTCAAGTTTCTTATCTATATTTTCAAACACTTTCTGAACGAAAGTGTTCTCAGCAACTATCCTAAATTCAAGTTGTGCTGTTTTTCCAATCAGATTCTTGGCTCTCTCTCTGTCAACAACTCCCGGAAGCTGTATACTTATTCTATCAGCACCCTGCTTTTCAACCAAAGGTTCGGTAACACCGAACTGGTCTATTCTGTTTTTCAAAATTTCAAGTGCTCTATCAACAGCACCATCAGCCTCCTCTTTACTCAAAGATGTTTTGTCAACCTCAAGTATAAGGTTCATTCCACCTTGCAGGTCAAGACCTAAATGAAGTGATCTATTTCTCAAACTGTTTATCTGTTCATAAGTCATATTCATCTTATCTTTGTCCGATAATGTATAATAGCGAAATGTATAGTAAAGTTGATATAAAGATAAGATTAGGACTACTACAATAATTACTATTCTCCATCTAAGATCAAGTTTCATCGATCCTCCTTATAATATTAAGTTAATAATTAAATCTTAGATTAAAAGGTTATCACATTTTGGAAGTTTAGTCAATATTTTGACTTAACAGCATCCCTAAAATCTAAAACTATCAGAATTTCTGAACTTGCTACCCCAAGAGTAGGAAATACTACCGCTTAGGTAAAACTCATAATCTGTTGCCCTTTCTTTTTGTAGCAAAAGTATATCCTCATCTGTGTATCCTGTTTTTGGAATATTCCTCTGATCCCTTGGAACATTTAAAAATCCATAGATGTTTAAAGAAAGACCTTTTAGAAAATAGAATTTTAATTTCCCTTCAAGAGAAACAGAATACTGGTTAAAATATTGAATATAATTTTTACCAACAATAGAAACAGATACACTACCTTTTGGGAAAAGTGTTTCATAAGAAAAAGTTACAACATTTCTATATAAAATTTCCTTCGTTTTATTGTATATTGTAGTATCATAATAGATAACAAAAGATGGCTCATACTCGTATGAAATTTTTAACAATTTTGTGTTTCCATAACTGTATGGGAAAAAACTATACTCTATTCCAAAAGAAAGATCATTTTTAAACTTGTAGTTTGAATATATAGAGTTAAATCCATCTACTTTCACTCTACTTGATAGTTTTTCATCTATCGCTTGAATATACTCTATTTCAGAGAAAAATGTTCTATTCAAACTTGTTAAAACTCTGGCAGTATCAAGTTCCCTATAGAGAAGGAGATTTCAAATTTTAACTGATCGTCGATAAAAAATCTGTTTCAGTCATATTTTATTTTCAAAAAATTGTTTTTGTACTGTTTTTCAGAATAAAGTTCTGTGATACCTTCAAGATTGTGATTCCAACCATATTCCTTAACCTCTTCATCCAATTTTTATTTTTCAGATATGGTAAAATTTTCAAGGTATTTTTGGTCAAAATAATTTTTCAGAATCGTTATAAGAAAACTTTTATAAATATTATCAAAATTCAAACTCAAAAAATATTTTTATCAAAAGTTAAATATATAGTATCAGAGATATTTTGATAACTTTTTTGACCAAAAGAGATTAGGGTGTAATAAAGATTGTTTGACTCTTTAAAAGTTTTTATAACGAAAAAGATATCAGATTCACTTTTTATATTTGAAAACTCATATATCTTTACATTTCTTGTTAAATAATCTTTGACCTTATCATCATCACAATCAAGAAAAATTGTTAAAGAATTCAAAAAGCATGGAAGTAGAAAAAAGGAAAAAACTGCAAAAAGAAAGATTATTTTTTTCATATTTTTCTCCTTTGATTTTTTGATTATATTCTAAAAAAATTGATTTTCAATGTTTACAGAAAAAATTTTGAGAATATAATATTCTTATGAAGATAAGAACTTTAACCCTTTTTTACAATTTTAAAAATCGTTATATCGATAAAAATTTAAACCAAAAAATAGAGATTTTAAAAAAAATTTACGATGATTTGAAGGAAAAAGATATAGAAGTTCAGACTTTAAGATTATCAACAAATTTAGCATCCCAAAGAAAAGATTTTAAAACTATGCTCTCTATCATAACAAGTATAGATGAAATGTTAAAAGATAAAAATATAGAATTTTTTAATATTGGTAGAGTCAACAACTTAAAAATTGAAAATGTTTTAAAAATTTATGAAAGATTAAACATCTCTTCTTTCTTAGATATTGACACAAAGATTTTCGACGAAAAGGTTGTAAAAAAGGGAGCAACTTTAACAATAGAACTTTCAAAAATTGACCCTTTTAAAAATTTTAACTTCGGTTTATCTTTCAACATTCCATCTGGAACACCATTTTTCCCTTCATCCTATTCTAACCAGCAAGGTTTTTCAGTAGGTTTTGAAAATGGAGATCTTTTACAGGATATATTCAAAGATGTAAAAAATTATGCTAACCTAAAAATTTATCTTGAAAAAAAACTATACAAAGAATACCTCTTTTTTGAAAAGTTTTTTGAGAATCAATCTATTAAAAGAAAAATACTCTTTTTGGGATTGGATATATCTTTTGCACCCGGAATAAAAAAGGAACAATCAGTATACGAAGCATTCAACATTTTGAAAAGGAAAATAAAAAGAAAAAATTTAAACGATCTCGCAATTGCCGGAGCCATAACTGAAGTTTTGAAAAATTTGAAACTGAAAAAAACTGGTTACTCTGGTCTTATGCTTCCATTATGTGAAGATTATTCCCTATCAAAATTGAGTTTTGGAAAAAATATAAGGATAAAAGATCTTCTTCTTTTATCATCAGTGTGTGGATGTGGAATAGATACTGTCCCAGTAACATTTAAAAATGAATTCATTGAATCATTGATAATGGATTCTTATACTATTTCCAGAAAATGGAAAAAACCTTTACAACTTAGAGTTCTTCCAGTTGAAGAAAAAAGTGTCATCTCTTTCAGGTCAAAATATCTTTTAAAAACTAAACTTTTGGATTACTAAAATTTTGTCCCTATCTGGAAAAGAAAAACTGCAGGAATCCTGTAAAACTCATCTTTTGATTCACCGAATGTTTTAACTACAGAAATGGAAGAAAGAAGATTGTTTATAGGGTTATATGAAAGGTTAAAAACACCAATTAAGGACCTGTCATCAAGATTTAAAATGGAATTTAAAGATATATTGATTTTTTCTTTAACCTTAAAAACAGAAGTTAAAAACATATAGTATCTTCCAATAAGAAAATCTTTGTTTAAATATTTGTTTATAATATTAATATCAGAGTAAGGTGTTTTTAAACCTCTAAAGTTAATATAGAATTCCTGGTTTATATAAAATTTTTCGAAAAATGTGTAATCCCATCCAAATTGTAAGTTGAATTTATTAATACCATTTGATCTTAAAATCAAAACCTCATTCCATAAAGCTGGTCCAAAATGTTCTGTAAGCAAGGAAAGACCAAAAAGATAATTTTCAACAGAATCTATTGAAAGCAGATTTTTTCTAACCTGAGAATACCTTGATATAAAAAATCTTGAATTAAAAAAATGGTTAAGATATTCCAAATTAAGCCCCTCTTTGGAGGAAAAGAAATCCTGATTATCCTGATAAACAAAGGACAGAGTAATGTCCTTTTTAGAAAATGAGAAAAGAAAATTGGAAGGAAATTCTTTTAAGGTTATCAAATCGAAAGGTGAACTGAAATAGAAAATGTCGAGTGGAGAGTATATTTCAGAGAAACTCGATTTAACAGGAAACTTTCCAATTTTTAAATTCATTCCTTCATTAAACAATGAAAGGTACAATTGTGTAAACTTATACTGGTTAGAAAGGTATATATAGGTTGGCATTACTCCTATAATTGAAAAATCTATATCAGGATATGGGATTTCATATTTTGAATCCCCCTGATAAATCCTAACATCAAACTGTGCAAAGAATTTTAAAAAATCGTTAGAATTTTCAACATCTATAACCAAATCGTGTGAAGAAAAATAGTTGATTTTATAAAAATAGAAATAACTGTAATTGTAGTTGAAATTAAGGTCAAAAGAGAATAAGAATGGAGATAAAAAAATCAAAATCAAAAATAATAATTTTTTCATCTTTCAAGGTATGTTTTTGTAAAATAGTTGTCTGAAAGTTTATCTTTCAGGTTTATCTCTTTATATTCAACTGTTGTAATATTTTTTTTCTGTAAAAGGTCTTTCATAACAACCTTTTTGGGGAAATAAATATCCTTTATCTTTTCATAATCCTCTATGTAAAACTCTTTCAACAACCTGTTAGAAGAAGAGTATATCTCCTCTTTGTATGGCAAAAATATATCTTTTCTTATATAACTCTTTTTAAATTTATAAGGAGCATCCTCAACCTTTGCTTTCATCTCAAGAATATAATATTTTTCATCCTCAATAACATTTATATCATATACATCCCTCAACCTTCTATTTTCTGAAATATCCTCGTAAGATAGTGAGCTTCCCATAAATCCCTCTTTTAGCATATGACCTTTTATTAGAACAGATCTTCCTGCAGATGTCAAATAAAGCCACATTGAATTATCCTTTTTCAAAAATCTGCTCCTGTTCCCATCACTTGAAGAGATAACTTCTACATAAACATTTTTTTCATCTTTAATGTAAAGTAAAAGTTCCATATCTCTTGTATTTTCATCGTCCTCTATTTTCATACTGGCTCTGTAAATAACATTTTTTACACTTAAGTTTTTTTCAACCTTTTCCAAGATATAATCTTTATCATAAGAAAATAAAAGGATAGAAAAAATAGAAGATAAAAGGAAGATGATTTTTTTTGCCATTTTTACTCCCTAAGGATTTCTACTGGATTTACTACTTTTACTCTTTTCAAAAGGAAAAGGGATGAGAGTGATGATGTTACTATCCCAAGAGCAAAACCTAAAATTATATTTGTAAAAGATAAAACAGGATATATTATAGGTTTTATAGGTATTTGAATATTTTTCAAAGCGTTGGAATAATCGAATCCAACTTTTGAAAAAATATATGTTATAGTTACACCAAAAATTATTCCAAGAAAAGTTCCTATAAAACCAATTATCGTTGTTTCTAAAAAGAATATCAAAAAAATTTTTCCAGATTTTAAACCTAAAGCTTTCATCATTCCTATCTCTTTTTTTCTTTCATATAAAGACATAACCATCGTATTTATTATAGCTATTGAAGCGAGGAAAAACATCACTAAAAAAACGAGTGTCATTACAGAAAAAGAAACTTTTAAAAGACTTAAAATACTCTCCCCTTCCTGCCAGTTTGAAAGAAAATAATCATCTGGAAGAATTTTTTTTATTTTACCTGATACTTTTAAAGATGAATTCAGGTCTTTACAGTATATCAAAAGTTCACATGCTTTTGTCGAATCCATTGAAAGAAGGTTCTGAGCATCCCTAAGGTTAAGGAATACTATATTGGATGCGATATAATCAATATCTGTCTCATAAAAATCTGAAACTATTAAAGATATTCCATTAAGATAGCCATATATGGTTTGTGTTATAAGTATCAGAGTATCACCTTTTCCAAATCCCATCTTTTGAGCGAACTTTTTTGAAACAACTATTTGCCCCCTTTTCAAATCTTTTCCTTTTAGAAGAAGAAAATCTTGTTCCCTTTCAGGAAGAACAGAAAAACCGATAACACCATCAACCTCTTGATCACCCTTGGCTATAAGAGTTCCAAATTTTATTCTTGGCCTTATAAGTTTTACATCCTTTAAATCTTTCATCTTATTTTCAAGATCTATATAATCGATTGTATAGTTAACAGGCATCATCCTTTCTTTATTTTTATATTCCCTTTTCACAATTTTTATATGACCTGTTTCCATATCTGAAATATTCTGGATTATGGGGATATACTCTCCATCTATAAAAGATTTCCCAAAAATTGTTGCTGCAACAGCAACAGTTATACCAAGGGATGTTAAAAATGTCCTTCTATGGTTTCTAAAAATATTTTTGAAAGAGAGTTTAAAAATAAAATTCATTTTAATATCCTTATTATGTTTTCCTTTATAGCCCTTCTCGCAGGATAGAATGAAGCTATTATTCCAACGAATGTTCCAAAAAGTCCTGATTTTAAAATTGAAATTATATCAAAAGATCCTCTGAAAATATTCTTTATCGGGTAACCGATATCAATATCTTTAATAACGGATGAAAAATCGAGCCCTATTTTGTAAAGGTATAAAGAAATAAGTCCTCCTAAAACCATACCTATAAAAGAACCTAAAAAACCTATGGTTGCTCCCTCGAATAAAAACATTTTTAAAATTACATTGTTTGGCGCACCCATTGCCCTCATAGTTCCAATCTCTCTATACCTTTCGTATATTGAAAGTAATATAGTGTTTGCTATACCAACTCCACCTATCAAAAGAAAAACAAAAATAAGAATAGATGAAGAATATCTTTTTGCTGAATCTATTGCTTTTATCTCAACAGCAAAATCTTCCCAAGTTACAAGTTTAAGATCAGGGTATTTTGAAAGAACCTTTTCAAATGATTTCATAAAATCGTAAAGGGATGTTTCCTTTTTTAATTTTATTGAAATATTTGATACTTTTTTACCAATATGCAAAAAATTTCTCGCTTGATCTATATCAACATAAGTTGTTGCTCTATCAATATTGGGATTACCCGTTGATACAACGCCCAAAAGTTTAACATCGAAAGCATCAAAAGTTCCACCTGATGTTCTTGATTGTATTATAAAAGTTGAATCATAGTTTATCTCCAGATACTTCAAAACATCGTTACCTATTAAGATCTCACCATTTTCAAAATCATCTATTTTTGGATATGTTTTTTCCAAAGTTTTAAAAGTTTTTTTAAAAGAAGAAAAATCTATCCCTTTAACTATTACAGGTAACCTGTTAATTCCATCAAAAAGGTTGCCTGTAAAAATTATTTCTGGAGTAAAACTCTCTACCATTTTTGAGTTTTTAAGAAATTCTGTTATCTCATCTGGAACTAAAAATCCAACTCTATTTATATCTATCTTTTTATCGTATATTGAAAAATTCTTTGAAACTATTTTAAGGGTTGCGCTTTCGTAGTTTATAAGATTATCTATAGAATCTCTATTCAAACCATCAAGAAGTGAAAACATAACTATCAGAAGAGTAACACCAAAAATTATTGGAAGAAGTGTTAGAAATGTTCTCTGTTTATTTCTAAAAATGTTTTTGAATGCAAGTTTTATCCAAAAAATCATCTCATACCTTCTGTAAAATTTTACCATCTCTTAAATGTATAATATCGTCAGCATAATCCATGACAAGTTTATCGTGTGTTGAAAAGATAAAAGTTGTATTCAAATCTCTGTTCATCTTTTTCATTATCTCCATAACATTTTTTGCATTTTCCGAATCAAGGTTTGCAGTCGGTTCATCCGCAAGAACAAGTATCGGTTTTTTTACAAGAGCCCTCGCTATAGCAACCCTCTGCTTCTGACCACCAGATAACTCTTTCGGGAATCTGTTTCTGAGTTCAAGTATCCCAACCATATCAAGCATCTCTTCGACCAGTTTTTTATGATTTTTCCTGAATTTAGGGTTGATAGCAAGTGAGAATTCAACATTCTCGTAAACAGTCAAAACAGGGATAAGGTTAAAATCTTGAAATATGAACCCTATGTTCTGATTTCTAAAATATGTCAGCATGTTATCATCATATCCCGAGATCCTCTCATCATCAAAAAAGATCTCTCCAGAAGTTGGTTTATCAAGACAACCTATTATGTTTAAAAGTGTAGTTTTTCCACTTCCAGAAGGACCTGCGACTGAAATGAAAGACCCTTTTTTTATAACCAAAGATATTGAGTTTAAAGCTCTAACTGTAATATCACCGACTTTATAATCTTTAACAATATTTTCTACCCTTACATCCTGCATCATCCCTCCGTATTATTTTTTTGAAAAAAGTTTGTAAAAAAGATGATCAAAAAATCTTTCAAAGTATCACAAAAAAAATTTGCAAAACTTATATTTGAAATTCTTGAAATTCCATAATTCACCTTTAACTCCTTTAGTTTAAAAATTTTAAACCATAACCATTTCAAGTCAAGTTTTATAAAAAAATTTTTAATTGACTATTGAATATAGACCAATATAATATGATAAACAAAATAAGGAGTTTTTATGTTAAATTACTTACTTTTTAACCAAACTGCAACACAACAAGCTAATCCTTTAGTCTCTCTTTTACCTTTAATAATAATGTTTGTTGCACTATACCTTCTTTTCATATTACCACAACAGAAAGCTGAAAAAAAACATAAAGAGATGTTAAACTCTTTGAATAAGGGAGATAAGGTTATTCTCTCATCAGGGATCATTGGCACAATAACAAACATTAAAGAGGATATTATATTTTTGGAAATCTCACCAAAGGTTGAAATAAAAGTTTTAAAAAGCACAGTAACAAGAAAAATAGAAGATGATTCTGAAGTGAAGAATGGATAGTTTCGTTTTCATTGGAAACGACAATATTTCTTTACAATTTCTTGAAAAGGTAATAGATAAAAAAAAGCCTTATTATATAATTACCGGAGAAGATAGAATATCAGGAAGGGGAAGGAAATTGTCTCCATCCCCTCTTGTTAAGATAGCTGAAAAATATTCGATTGAAATTTTAAAAACTTCTAATCCTAATTCTATCGAGTTTATAGAAATTCTGAAGAGAAAAAGAATACCAGAATTTTTTCTTCTATTTTCTTTCGGTTACATTCTCAAAAAAGAGTTTTTAGAGATACCTAAAAGGATGAGTGTAAATATACATCCTTCACTTCTCCCAAAATACAGAGGAGCAGCACCTATCAACAGAGTTATAATGGATGGAGAAAAAAAATCTGGGGTAACATTTTTTAAAATGGATGAAACTCTTGACGGTGGTGATATTATCTGTCAAAAATCTTTTGAACTAAAACCTTATATGGATTCTTTAGAATTAAGGGAAAAAATGGTAGATGTAGCATCAGATATTTTTTTAAATTTTGATTGGAATAAACCTTTCCAACTTTCAAAGCAGGACGATAAACTTGCTACTTACGCTAAAAAGATAAAAAAGAAGGAACTTTTTATCGATCTTGAAAAGGGTCCAAACGAAGTTGTAAACCATATAAATGGTCTTTCAGAATATGGAATTAAATGTAGAATAGGAAAATATAATGTGAAGATTAGAAAAGCTGTCCCATCCGATTGTATAGTTGAAAAATGGAATCTAAAGATTTCACAAAAAGGTGAAATGCTTTTGGGTTGTTCAAATGGTTCCATCTCTGTTTTAAAAATACAACCTGAAGGGAAAGGTATAATGGATGTAAAAAGTTTTATAAATGGATATAAAATAAATACTGGAGAGAAAATATGTGTGGAATATTCGGAGTGATAGGTTCAAAAAATGCTTTCATAGACATATACAAAGGTTTAAAAATGATACAACATAGAGGACAGGATACATGTGGAATAGTAACTTTCTCAAACAAGTTCAACATAAAACTCGCTGAAGGGCTTGTTACAAACTCTTTCGATGAAAACGATATAAACAAACTCGATGGACATGCTGGAATAGGACATGTCAGGTATCCGACTATTGGAAAGGGTGGAATAGAGAACGCACAACCTGTTTACACAAACACCCCTTACGGTATTACAATGGCTCATAATGGAAATGTTGTTAACTATTTTAGTTTGAAGAAGAGATTGATTGAAGATTACCATAGATACATAAACTCAGAAGTTGATGTTCAGATAATTCTTAATGTTTTTGCTTACTATCTAAGTTTAGAGAAAAAATTTACATTTGAATCTTTATGTGGTTGTGTTGAAAAAGTTTTTGACGAAGTAAATGGAAGTTACTCTGTTATAGCTTATATAGCTGGTCAAGGATTCCTTGCTTTCAGAGATCCTGTTGGATACAGACCGCTCGTTTTCGGAAGTGATGGGGAAAAGTATGCTTTCTCTTCGGAATCGGTTTCACTTGAAAGTATAGGTATCGAAAACTTTGAGGATGTTAATCCCGGTGAGGTTATTTTTATAACAGATAAAGGTAAAATTAACAGAAAGATAGTTAGGAAATCCGATCACAAAGCATGTATATTCGAATGGGTTTATTTCGCAAGACCAGATTCGATTATAGATGGTATAGATGTTTACAATGCGAGATACAGGCTTGGTGAAAAATTAGCTGAAGTATTGAAAGATAGAAAAAATGAGTTCGATGTTGTCATACCTGTACCAGACACTTCGAGAACTGCAGCACTCGCTCTATCGACAAAATTGGATTTACCATATAGAGAGGGACTTATAAAAAACAGGTATATAGGAAGAACTTTTATAATGCCTGGCCAAAAGAAAAGAATAGATGCTGTTAGAGAAAAATTACATCCAATAAAAATAGAACTTAAAAACAAAAGGGTTCTTCTTGTTGATGATTCTATCGTAAGAGGTAACACTTCAAAAAGTATAGTTAAACTCGTCAGAGAAGCTGGTGCGAAAGAGGTTCACTTCGCTGTATATTCTCCACCTTTGAAATTCCCCTGCTATTTTGGAATAGACATACAGAAGACTGATGAGTTCATAGCGAATAAAACGACTTTTGAAAAGATAGCAAACGAAATTGGTGCTGACTCTTTGACTTACCTTCCACTTGAAAAATTGATAGAAGGTGTTGGAATAAAAAGGAAAGATTTCTGTACATCATGTTTCAGTGGGAAATATGATATACCTCTTGACCAGAAGGATATAGATGATATAAAGAAAGATAGGACAAATTCTTTCTGATTTAATTTTTTGATGTTTTATTTTAACTTTTTCTATCTTTTACTATTTTTCAATTTTTATCCAGACACAGTAAAACTTGATTATGTTTACGATGATTTTATTTTTGAAAACCCTCTTTACAAAAACTCTTTACAGGTAATATCAGAAAACAGAATATTGAAAGAAAATGATGATTTTTACTTCGATGGGAAAAAAATATCATTTTCAAAACCTTTTAAGGATGTAAAGATAATTTTTCTCAAAGTTGACGATAGTTTAAAGATAGAAAACTACAGATACAGAAGCGAAAATGTAATAGAAGAGATTGCAAAAAAAGATGAGGAAAAAGAGAATAATATCTATATTGCAGGTGTAAAGGGAATAAGCCTTCTAAACCAAAATAACTCTTTGGACATTGATCAGGTTACAGAGTTTTCGATAAATGGAAACATAGATTCTTTTTGGAGTGTTGAAGGTTATATAAATGATAACTCGTCAACAAAAGATCTTGGACTGAATATTCCAGTATACCAGATAGAAAATTTTAGGATTTCTTTGAAAAATATAAATGGAACACAATTCTTTTTAGGGAATTCAACTATGAAGAACAGCTGGTCAAAATTTTTGAACTTTAACAAGGAGATTTTCGGATTAGGTTTTCTTTCAAATTTCAAAAGATACCCTATATATTTCAACTACTCCACCGATAAAGGTAATTTCAGAACAACATCATTTTATTGTATGGATGGGATTTTGGGACCTTACAGGATAGTTGATGAAAAGAATCTTTTCGATTACACCATTACACCGGGTAGTGAAAGAGTTTACCTAAACGGTGAACTTTTGCAAAATGGTGAAGATAAAGATTACACAATAGATTATTACACAGGTGAAATAACATTCACAAACAAACAAATTGTAGATCAGAATTCTTATGTCTATATTGAGTTTCAACAGTTAAACATCACTTCACTTAACAGTGGATACAACATCTCTTTCGGAGATGAAGGAAACGATTTAAGAGTTTTATACTCTAATCAGGGTAACCAGATTTTCGATCAAAAATTGAAAGATGAACTATCCTTATACCCTTCTGATTCCTCATACATCCTTCTGAAAGGTTATCAGTTTGTTGGAAGTGGGAATGGTGATTATTCATTTATAGATTCAATATTCAATTTTGTTGGAAAAGGTAACGGTGATTACATTGTTGAATTTTATTATGTCGGTTATGGAAATGGAGATTATATATATTCTCCTGTTAATTTCTCATATATTTATGTAGGTAAGAATAATGGTAATTACTCACCATACAGAAGAGTTGAACTACCCTTTTTCTACCACCTTTTTGATATTTCATATTCAAAAGATTTTAAAATCGGAAAATATGATTTCGAAATTCTAACAGGACTTTATAAAAATAACAGGTATAACCTTCAATCAGAATTTCTAAAAGATTTTTCATACCTTTTATTCTATGAATCAAAAAAAATTTCATATGGAAAATTTTCATCATCTTTCTCATTTAAATTTAAAGAAAATGATACTATTTTTAAAACAAAATGGAATAAAAAAAATGATTATGGGTATATAAGGAGCGATACAACATTTAAAACACCTTTCAGGGAAATATCTTTTTCTTTGCAACCTTCCTTTGAAAAAATTTTAAAATCCAACTTAACCTTTTCAAAACTGGACTCCTTTAATGTGATCAACACAAATTTTAACTCCGATACCATTTTTGACTATAATCTGGATTTTAAAACTAACTATTTTTTATTGAAAGATTCTTTCTTTTATAGAAATGAGAATATTACTCTGACAAGATATTTTAAATTAACAAACATTTCAATTTTCATAGAGAATGAGAAAAAAATTTTTTCTACTCTTAAAAGGGGAATAAGAAGTTTTACATCTAATAGAGATTTTTTGCTTGAATACAGGAACGAGGAAACTTTCAACGATACTTTTAAAGCAAAAAACATAGATGTTTTCAAATTTGAAATAAACAGGTTCAAGGATGAAAATTTTTCAGGTCTGATTATGGCTGAATATAAAATATTTGATGAGAATAACTCAAAGAAGAATATCCTTGCATTAAATATGATTTATAAAAACAATAAGAAGAATTTTTATGAATATGTTTTAAACACATATATAACTTCACTCTCAATATATGATCTTGTCGAAACTTATGTTTATGTTGGAAAAGGAAAGGGAGAATATATTTATGATCCTCAGACTAACACATACATCTATGATAGAATATATGGTGAATATATTCTAATTAAAGAGAATAAGATGTCTAATGAACCTTTTTCTAAAAGGAATCTAAATACAACCTTTAGATTCTACCCTTTTGAAACTTTTTTAACTTTCGATTATTCAGACCTTTCAAAAAATATCCTTGAAACCAAACAGAGTTATTTGAACCAATCGAATTTAAAATTCAACTTACTTTCAAACAAAATTTTAAATAAGAGACTGACTCCATTTTTCAATATCAACTATGAAAGAACCTTCTATAAAAATATTTCCTATCTTAAAAACTCTGCTTTAGATATAGGTTTAAAAAATACAAAAGATTTAAACTATTCAGTTTTTTACAGAAGAGAGGACGAGACAAGAGATGAAAATTCTGGAAGATACGATATAAGTTCAAACTCTTTTGTATTCGAGTTTAACTTAACAGGATTAAAAGAAGATTACAATTTTTCAATCCTGTATGGTTATTTTTATGGTTATTACGATTATACAACTTTGGGTTTTTCAAGATTAGATGGAAACAAAGCGGAATTTTCATCAGATATAGAAAGAAAAATATTCCCCAACTTTTCCTTCAACATAATTCCAAAAGTTTCATACACTCTCTATAAAAATGGTGATGATATGCCTTTGAATATAAACTATAAATACCCTAAAGGAACCTATTTTGAAAACACATTATCTTTGTTATACACTACAAGTTTTATCAATATAAAAATCTCACATATAATGGATTATTCTGTTAGAAACTCTTTGAGACAGAGGATATTCTTTTCTTTATTTACCTATTTTTAAAAAATCTACTTCCTTTGATATATCTTTTTTCAACTTAAAAGGAAAACTGTTTTTCCCAAATTTTGTTTTTACCTCTAACTCTCCCTCTATATCCAAAATCAATTTCCCTTCTTTTAATTTTTCAATAAGATCTGAAGATAATATAGAATATTTTATTTTTAGATTTGTTGAGTAAACTCCGGAAGAATTCTTTTTTAAAATATACTCTTTTTCTGAGTAACCTTCTCCTATCTTTTTAGATTCGAAAAAGATCCGGTAAACTATTCTTTCAAAAGTAACATCAACTTTATTTGGGTTAAAAACTTTCATATTCAGTTCAAAGTTAACACCGGAAAGATCGAAAGATCTGTATTGAAAAGATTCAACTTCATATTGAAGGTTTTTCAATGTTTTCACCTGATTCAAATATGCACAGTTTGAGATAAAAATAATGGTTATGAGAAAAATTAAAGTTTTTAATTTTAAAATCTTTTTAAACATCTTTTTAGATACCTTTTGTAATCTGAAGGATTTACATCTATTCTGTTCAATTTTTCTTCAACGGCACTTTTTAAAACAGCATAAGATTCTTCAACGAAAACTCTCCTATCAAAAGGTTTTGGAATCAAATACCTTTTCGAAAATTTTAAATCCTCTTTATACAATTTTTTTATGTATTCTGGAACATTTTTTTTAGCAAGTGAAGCGAGAGATTTGGCTGCTTCAAGTTTCATCCTATCACTTATTTTTTTAGCTCCACAATCAAGAACACCTCTGAAAATATAAGGGAATCCCAAAACATTGTTTATCTGGTTTGGGTAATCAGATCTTCCGGTTGCTATAATTACATCTTTCCTTGTATCTACAGCATCATAATAATCTATTTCAGGATCTGGATTTGCAAGTGCGAAAACTATAGGGTCTTTAGCCATTTTCTTCAACATCTCTTTCTTTAGAACACCTTTTGCTGATAGACCTAAAAAGATGTCAGCACCTTCTATAGCCTCTTCCATTTTCATCTCTTTTTCTTTAGCAAAAATTATATTGTATCTTGTCAGGTCTTTTCTTTTTTTATGAAGCATTCCAAATTTATCAAAAACGAAAATATTTTTTAGAGAGACCCCAACCTTCAAAAACATCTTCAAAACAGGTAAAGCAGCAGCACCTGCACCTGAAACAACCAATTTTATATCCTTTAAATCCTTATCCACTATTTCACATGCATTTAAAAGTCCAGCTGTAGCAATTATACTTGTTCCATGCTGATCATCATGGAATACAGGGATATCCATCTTTTCAATAAGTTTCTCTTCAATATAAAAGCATTCTGGACCTTTTACATCTTCAAGATTTATCCCTCCAAAAGTAGGTTCAAGAGATTTAACGATATCTATAAACCTATCTGGATCCTTTTCATCTATCTCTATATCAAAAGCATCTATAAAAGCGAATTTTTTAAATAGAACGGATTTCCCTTCCATAACAGGTTTTGAAGCATAGGGACCTATATCACCAAGTCCTAAAACCGCAGTTCCATTCGATATTACTCCAACGAGATTTTTTCTATTAGTGTAAGTGTAAGATAAATTTTTATCCTTCTCTATTTCAAGTGAAGGGTAAGCTACACCTGGAGTGTAAGCGAGTGACAAATTTTCTTTTGTATCACAATCTTTTTTTACCTTTATCTCTATCTTTCCACCTGTTGGAAAAGAGTGGTATTTCAAACTTTTTTCTTTTAAATTTTTCATAAAATAAGTATAGATGATAAAAAATCTTTTTCAAGAATCAAAAATTATATGTTGAAAAAAAATCAAACTATAATATACTTTACAAAAAGGAGAGAAAATGAAGAAATTTTTCATTTTATTCTTAGTTTTCGTTTTTATCTCAAACATTTTTCTATACGCTCAAAATAAAGAAAAATTGACTTATGAAGAGGGAAGAAATGATGGGAAAATTGCCGCATCATCTGAAAACTCATTTATATGGGGTCTTATAGGATGTGGAGCAACATGTTTTTTCTCTGGACTTGGTTGCATAGGTTCAACACTTATAGGTTATATTATTGAGCCTTCCCTTCCTTATGTTTCTTTCGATAAAGGTGAAGATTATGTGAGAGGTTTTAAAGATGGTTATTCATCTGAAGTTAAAAAGAAGAGAGCAACAAGTGCTTTCGTTGGTGGTTGTATTTCAACAGTAGCACAGGTTCTTATTTATGTTCCAATATATATAATCTATGGGGCAACTATAATTGCATCTTTAGCTTCAATATTTTCTATGCAATGAGATCATATGCTTACAAAAATTTATGATGCATCATACAATGTAGTTGGTTACATTCATGATAACACAATTGAGGATTCTTCAGGTGGACCTATAGGTTATATTGAGAGTGACAAGATTTTTGATCAATACCATAATCTGATAGGGTATTTCCATTATGGAAGGTATGAGGACTCTTCCTCAACTCCAATAGCATACCTTGAGGGTGATACTTTACAGGATGCTTCAAGAAACACTATCGCATATCTTTTAAGTGAAAGGATTGAAGATTCATCTCATAACACTATAGGTTACATCCATAACAACCTTGACAAAGGACTTATTGGAATTTTAATAGTTTTTGGTTTCATCTCAATTGTATGAAAACAATTTAGTTCCACAATAAAAAAGGAGAATGATGAAAAGACTTTGGTTCTTTATTTCAATTTTAATTCTATCAATTTTTCTAAATTCAAAAAATATCAGGTTTGCTATAATTTCTGATATACATCTTTACGATACAACACTTGGAGTAAGGTCTGAAGAGTTCAAAAAATATATTATGCAGGATAGAAAACTTTTAAAAGAGTCTTCTTTTTTGTTGGATCAATTTTTAGAGGATATCCAGAAAGAGAGTTTAGATTTTATTCTAATTCCCGGAGATATAACAAAAGATGGTGAACTTGTAAACCATAAACTTTTTATAGAAAAGGTTTCAAAAATTTTAGATGGGAAAACAAAAATATTCGTTATATGTGGTAACCATGATATAAACAATTTTGATGGATTCAAATATGAAGAAAAAGGTAAAGTTAGAGTTGAAGGTATAAGTAAAAAAGATTTTGAAAACCTTTATCAAAATTTTGGCTATTTAAACTCCTTTTCAAAGGATGAGAATTCTTTAAGTTATATAGCTCGTCTAAATGAAGATTATTTTTTGGTTGCTTTGGATGGTTGCAAATACTATCTGAACGATGAGAAAAATCCTTCAACAGTTTCTGGAAAGATAAAGAAAAAAAGTTTGTTATGGCTAAAAGATAATCTTGAAAAATTAAAAGACCAAAATAAAAAAGTTATAGTGATGATACATCATAACATTATAGAACATTTTAAAGGGCAGAAAAAAGGTTATCCAGAATATGTTTTGGAAAACAATGAAGAGTTGTTGAAAATTCTAAACAGTTATAATGTTCAGTTAATATTTACAGGGCATTTTCACTCAAACGATATTACAAAAAGAAAGTTTAAAAATGGCTACATGTTTGAAATAGAAACAGGTTCACCTTTAACTTTCCCCTCACCTTACAGGATAGTTGAAATTTTAAATGACACTTTTGTTAAAATCCAAACATTTTCACTTTTAAAGAGCCCTGAATTTTACTCTTATGCAAAGGAATATACTGAAAGTGGAATATACAATATAGCCTTCAATATAATAAAAAGTTATAAAATATCAGATATGGAATCAGATCTACTTGCAAAAAAGATCTCTTACGCAATGGTTTCACATTATAGAGGTGATGAAACAATGCCAGAAAAATTTTTTGAAAATAAAGATTTTTCGATTAAATCAAAATTTATAATGTTTTTGAAAAAAGATATGTTTAAAAACCTTTTAAACGATCCAACACCTGACAACAATGTTGTGATAAATTTATATTCAGGGGAAATTTCCAACTTAAAATAATTTTGCGTCACCGGGGAATCGAACCCCGAACCTACTGATTAAGAGTCAGTTGCTCTACCATTTGAGCTAGTGACGCTTATTAAAAATGCGCCTGACAGGAATCGAACCTGTAACCTACGGATTAGAAATCCGTTGCTCTATCCAATTGAGCTACAGGCGCTTTTTATTTTTTTAAATGGGGTGAGTGAGGGGACTCGAACCCCCAACGGCTGGAACCACAATCCAGAGCTCTAACCAATTGAACTACACTCACCATAAAATCGGGGCAGCTGGATTTGAACCAGCGGCTTCCTGCTCCCAAAACAGGCGCGCTAAACCGGACTGCGCTATGCCCCGATATATTCTCTTTCCAAAAAATCTATAAACTTTTTTACAGCTTTTGCTCTATGAGAGATCCGATTTTTTATGGATTCATCAAGTTGGGCAAAAGTTTCCTTATAACCGTCAGGGATAAAAACCGGATCGTATCCAAACCCTTTTTCACCTTTAGCTTCCTTGGAGATAAAACCCTTACAGACACCTTCAAACTTTTCTATAAATTTTTCAGTTTTAAAAGTTATAACTGTTTTGAAATATGCTCTCCTCTCTGAATCCTTCTTAAAACTTTCCATCCTTTTTAAAAGTAACATATAATTATCTCTGTAGGAAGGATCCTTACCAGCATACCTTGAGGTGAAAACTCCAGGTTCGCCATTTAAGGATTCGACGAAAAGACCAGTATCCTCTGCAAAAGTATCTATTTTTGTAAAAGAGTAGCCATTTAATACTTTTATCAGAGAATTCTCTTCAAGTGTTTTCCCAGTCTCTTCAACTTCGGGATAATCCGGAAAATCTTCTATGTAAAGAACTTTTATTTTTTTTGAAGTTAAAATATACTCAATTTCTCTCTTCTTGTCAAGATTATGGGTCGCAAAAAAAATTTTCAACTCTCTCATGGAACAACAGTGAAAGCATCTGAGTAACCTTTCTCCTTAACTATATCTCTGAATCTATCAGCTTCCTCTTTTAATTTAAAATGCCCTATTCTAACTTTATAGTATGGAGGGATATATTCAACATAAACATCCTCTGTAAATTTTGCCTTGGCTTCATCTCTAACTTTGTAAGCTTTTGCTTCATCGTATGTAGCAAAAATTTGAACTTTGTATTCACTAACAACATTTTGTGAAGTAGTATTTTGAGAAGGTGTTTCCTCTATAACTTCAAGTTTTGGTTGTTCAGTTACTGGTTGTTCGACTTTTGGTTCTTCCTCTATAACAACTGTTGGCTGCTGAACAGGTTCTGTTGTTTTTGCTTTTTTTGTGCATCCAGCAAAAACAATTGAAAAGAAGAGAACTAAAATCAATAACTTTTTTAACATTTAACCCTCCTTAAAGGTATTTTTTATATTTTTCATCCTTTTCGAGTATTTTTAAAAGATTTTTTATTTCACCTGTTTCATTCTTTTTACATACTAAAGTTTCATTCTCAGTTTTAACAACTATAAGATCTGAAACACCTATTACTGTAACAAGCCCATAATCTGAAATTATTATACTATTCTTTGAGTTCAAAGTAACAACCTCTCCCTCAACAATGTTCCCTTCCTTATCCTTATTCTTTATCCTTTCAAGTGCATTCCAATCTCCGACATCATCCCAGTTGAACTGTGCCCTAACAATAACGATATTTTCTGCCTGTTCCATAACTCCAAAATCAATAGATGTAGATGGTGAGTTTTCATAAAGTTTCAAAATACTTTCCCTTTCATCACTTTTCCCAATATGTTTTTCAAACTCAACAAGTTCTCTATACATTTCAGGCAGATATTTTTCTATCCCTTCAAGTAACTTTTCAGTCTTCCATAAAAATATACCACTGTTCCAAAGTGTATTCCCCTTTTTTAGATAGGAAATAGCTCTTTTAACATTAGGTTTTTCCTTAAAAGATTTTATCTTGTAAACTTGTTCATCTAAAAGTGATTCACCAAGTTCAATATATCCATAACCTTCATCAGGTCTTGTTGGAGTTATACCAAAAGTTACAAGGTTGCCTTTCAAAGCATAATCAAAACCTATCTGTATAGTTTTTTGAAAATCTTTGTCCGGGAAAATACTGTGATCGGCAGGACAAACAAGCATGACAGAATCTTTATCTATACTTCTAAGTTTTATAGCAGCAAAACCGATAGCGAGCGCCGTATTTTTACCGAAAGGTTCATACATTAAATTACTTTCTGAGAATATTCCTAAAGAATCTATAGGTTCTTTCAAAATCTCAGTTCCAACAACGAATATTTTTTCTTTTGGAATAAAATTGTTCAACCTTGAAAATGTCTCTTCAAGCATTGTTTTTTTAGATATTACAGGTAAGAGTTGTTTTGGTCTAACCTTTTTTGACCTTGGCCAAAACCTCTCTCCTCTTCCACCTGCAAGTATGACTCCATATAATCTGTTATCCATAATTTTTCTCTTTTTTAATGATTATATATAATTTATCTATTTAGTCAATTATCTATTTTAAAAGATTTTTTACTCTATAATAATTTTTTCACTTTTTGTATGCCCAAAAACTTCAGGATTATACATTTCAAAAACATTCGCAGGTGGAAGATAAAACTCTCCAGAATTTATTGCCTTTACAAAATAAGTGTATACATGTTCGCCTTCAGTAAAATATATAGATGTTGTGATGACCCTATCCTTATAAAATTCCTCATTATAGAAATCTCCCCACCATAAACTTTTATAATTCAACCCTGATAGATTTATAAACTCAGTAACAAATTCTTTCTTAACTATTTCAAATCCAGAAGGAAGATTATCTTCAAGAAGAACAAAATTTCTGTCCTTATCACTTTTAATTTTTATTTTAACTTTATAAAATTCTCCTTTCTTGAATGAACTCACCGGTTCATCTTTTAAAGTCAGATATTCCCTTTCAACAAAAAAACCGTTAAAAAGTTCATCCTCCATTTTATTTTTAGCATATCTGTATTTCAGAGTATAATAGACTCTACCTTTACCCTTCTTTTCAACAGTTAAAATATTAATAGTGTCTTCAAATTCTTTCCCATCCAAAATATAGTTGGAAATATTGTCTTTTCTTCCTTTAAAATTTTTTTTGTAAAAAAGTTTACCGTTGAGTTTTAAAGATATTTTGTAAAATGTATTCTCCTTCTCATATATCCTGTAATACTCGTTCAAAGATTCAAGTACGAGTGCGGTAATGTGTGTGTTGCACCAGAAACCATTCTTCAGATTTTTCAAAAAATAGTTCACAACTTTTTGTGAATATTCATAGTTTCCATTTACCCTCAGAAGTGTTGTAAGAACAACAGATGTAGCTTTAAGATTATTGTTGAAAAACCAAGGATTTGAAAATCTTTCTTCAAAATAAAGGTAATCGGATTCAAATCTTGCCTGTGATTTTATTTCCGATAAAAGTATATTAAACTCATCTTTTAAACCATAGTTGTAAAGGAGTTCAAGAAGTCTTGCTTTTTCAGAAAGGAACAGTTTATCCCTCTTTTTAAAAATCTCTTCAACTTTTTCAACATAATCTTTCTTATCATAAAGGTATAGTATGAAAAGAGCAAAAGTTTTTAAAGAGTATTTATCATTTTCCGAATATTGCCAGATTCCATTCAAACTATCATTCAATATATTCTCAGTGTAATTTAGACCTAAATTTATAACATCGTCCTTTATATAATAACCTGCTTTTTTTGCATAAAAAAGAACATACAAAGTGTATAGTGAAAGATATTCGTTTTCATAAATATCATCTCTGTAGTATTTAAAACCTCCAGAAGGTGTTTGATATTTTTCAATATCTTTGAGAACGGAATTAACAAAATTTTTCAACTTTTTACCTTTTAAATCTGACATACCGTAAAGGTTTATAATATTTTCACCTATTATGAATGGAAAAATCCTTGAAAGTTTTTGCTCAAGACAAAGGTATGGATAATCTTTTAAGTAATCGAGAGGTAAATTCATACACCCAACAAGGGTAGAGTTTAAAGAGATCTTTAAATTACTTTTGCTTTTTATAATATCTTTTGAGAGAGAAAAATACTCTTCAACAGTCTGGCTATCAGTTGAAGAGAAAAGAGAGTTGTATTCGTAAAGGTTATGGTTGATTACTGGAATATTTATAGAAACAGCATCATAGAAAGAATCTTTTCTAACTATAAGGTCTATTTTTACTGAATCATCAAAACCAACCTCTCCTTTAAATTTTTCAACTAAAACATTTTCATTATTTTGAATCTCCTTAAAATTTTTTTCTAAAAATTTAATTTGATTTGAAAATATATCAATGTAAAGATTACCTTTTGAAAGAGTGTTATCAATTATGTTAAAAGAAAAATCAACTCTATCGTAAGGTCTTAAAAATAATGGGAAAGATGTGTTTATGTTAAGTTTCTTTTCGACTCTGATACTTTTCTGTTTGATGTTGAACTTCTCATCGTTAAAAGCGAATGAAATTATTCTAAATTTTCCAATATTATCAGGTAAAATGATTTTTATTTTTTGGGGATTATTTTTTTTTAATTTGATATTTTTTGAATAGTAGACCAAAGATTTAAAATCCTTTCTGAACTTTATATTTTCCATAGAAAATTTATCTACAGGGACTTGTAAACTTGCAGAAGTATAACCCTCTTGCTCTTTTGTAGATATTTCAGAAATAGAAATATTATCAGTATTTTCAAAAGATTCTGTTTTTGCCATCCTTAAAGGATAGTTATAATAATAATTTGGATAAAAGTTATCTGAAGTGAAATGGAAAACTCTATTAGGGAAATATGAATAGAATATATTCAAAGGATCTGTAAAATTATAACCTGTCAACATGAGAACAGATTCATCAACAACCAAAAGAATAGAGTTGATTTCTCCTTCCTCCCCACTTTTCAGAACAACTTCGACAGTGTCACCAGGTTTATAATCATCTTTGTCAGTTTTCATATCAAAATCGGTTCTTTTGGATTCAACTGATACATCAACGAAAAGATTGGATAGTTTCGGTTCTTTTTTATCTGGATCACTTTTCAGGTTGAAAATTGAAAAATAGAATCCACCAGATAGTTCTTTTACAACAGGTATTTTTACAAACTCAGTATCAACTTCAAAATTCAAACTATCAAAATTAAAAATAGAATCTCTGCTACAATAATAAAAATGTTTACTTTTTTTATCTTTTGAAAATATCTTCAAATTAACCGTGTCACCTATTTCGTATTTCTCTTTATCTTTGAAAATAATAATATCCTCTCTATCACTTTCAAAGTAATATCTAAAACCATAGTAAAAATCATAAACAACTTTCAAACCTCTGTATGAAATTTCAGCTCTATAGTTCCCATCCTTTTTCAATTTTAGCCAAAGGGAATCAACTTTTCCTTCACTTTTTATACTTGTGATTTTTATTGTATCAAAAATCTCTTTTTCATAATTTAAAATCCTGTAAACTAAAAATTCAATATTTTCTCCACTAACAAAATTCTCATCCTCATCGATACAAACAATCTCAAAGAGTGAAGAATCATCCTTTTCAGAAATATGGGATACTTTCAATCCGGCAAATATATCTTTTGTGTTTTTTATAAACCTTATCTCTTTTGAAATAGATTCTTTTGTTTTATCTTTAACAGTTGCAATAAGATTTATTGAAACTGGATTTTTATAAATATCAAAAGGTATATTCTCCCTAAATAAAAACTCCCCTTCTTCATTTAAGACATTTCTCATTTCTATACTTTTCTCTTCAGAAGTATTCCCATCATTTATGTAAAAGTTGAAATCTGAGAACTTTTTTGAGTAGAAAGGAACTTCATCTATTTGCAATGTTAGGTATAAAGAATCTTTGGACATCTTAGTTTTTGAAAGATAGTTGGCTTTTATATTTATTTCAGGGATCTCCTTCTTTTTGTAAACTTCTTTTTTCGATTCAACAAAAATTTCAAATTTCGGTTCTTTGAATTCACCCACTATAAAGGATGTCTCTCCCAAAAATAAATCATCCTTGAAAAAGGTAACATAATAAGTCCCGGTTTTAAAAGTGTCCGGAATGAAAAGTGTCGTGTTGAAAATACCATCCTTTCCAATTTTTTTGAAACCATCAATTATTTTTTTATATTCCGGGTTTAAAACCTGATATTTTATTATACCTTTCGAAGGCGGGTAGATTTTTCCAGCATAATATTTTCTAACTATACCTGTTATAATGACACTGTCAGAAAGCTGATAAAGGTTTCTGTCTGTAAAGATATAACTTTTAAATTCCTCATTGAATTCTTTTAAAAAAAGAGGAACAGTTAAATTCCCTTCTCTATTTTCAAAACTCAAGAATTTGAAAAAATCTTTTTCATAACAGGTAAAATATTTTAAATCTTTTTTTGTTAGTTTTAAAATTCCCTTTTCAAAATTTTTTGAAAAAATTTTTTCAGAATTTTGATTGAAAATTGACAAGTTTATTTTTCCATGATAAATATTTCCCTCGTCGTATCTTGACAAAATTAAAAATCCATTATTTTTGGAAAAGATGCCATTTAGTTTAAATGGAGTCCTTTGAAATATGAAATTGTAATCAAATTTATTACCATCACTCTCATATTCGATCACTCCAAAACCAAGAGTGTTTTTCAAAGAAAACTCTTTTTCTATATTCAAACTATCCGTGTAAAGCAGATTTTTTTCTACAGGGAAACTGAAACTTTTGTTTTTCCATTCTTTATAACCATCATAGGGATAATCATTTTTTGAAAAAACTTTTATAAACTCTTTTAAATAAAAATCCTTTAAATATATATCGAACTTTGAAATGTTAAGAAGTGAAAAATTTAAGAACAAATTTTCGTTTTTTCTAAGATATTCTTCATTAAAAAAAAGAGACTGTTGGTAATCTGAAACTATTAATCTGTATATTCCGGGATTCTCGATTTTTTCATTAAATATATCTCTTAGGTTTTCCTTTATATTTATAAAGTACTCTTTTTGTGGAACCAATTTTTTGTTGATAAAAAAAACTTTTGAAACATCATAGTAAGAATAGTCTATTATATCCTCATCTTTTCCATCAGAAATAAAATAAACATTTTTCATCAACTCTTCTAAACTCACTGGAGTTGAGAACTCCAAATCAAAAGATGTCTTATTATCATAGATTGGAATAATCGTATTTTTGTTTTCGATATATTTAAAATTATCATATACAGGGAAACTAATATCTGTTGTTTCCCTCATAAAATCTTCAATAAAAATTTTGAGTGAATAATATTTCCCTTTTTTGAATCCACCTTTCTCTTTAAATTTTACACAAAAGAAATTCGATGTATCTTGAAGATTATAGTAAAAATGGTTTAAAAGATTTTTACCTTTAAGATCAAAAGGTTCCAGCAAAAATTCAACTTTTTTATTATCACGCTCAAGTAAAATTTTTTCTCTAAGAATTTCAATAGGTACTTTATAGTTGAAAATTATGTAGAAAAAAGAATCTGAATGAACAGGGTAGGTAGATGTTTTAACAACCTCTAAGTTTACAGGTTTTATATTCAAAACGAAATCTTCACTTAAAACAGTCGAATCTATAGAGAGTATGCCTTTTTCTATAACAAATTTGTATGAGAGATTTGGAGAGAATGGTTTCTCAGGATAAAAAACTATGCTGTTTTTACCTTTAGCCCTGAAGATACCTTTAACGATAGGTTCGGATCTATATTTAACATTTATCTTTTCAACACTCTGTAAAGGTATTATATCTTTTGAAAATGTAAAAATTATCTCTTTGACATTTTCATCAAGGAAAATGTTGTTTTCAGGAATTGTTGATACTATTTCAAGTTTACCAAATTTTGAAAGGAAATAATCTGTTCTCTCATTTGAATATTGAAGATCATAAAATGGAAAAATTTTAATACAGAAAAGAACAAATATGAAAAAAAATATTTTTTTCATTTCATTATCATTTTAAAAAGTAAAATTTACTTTTTGAAAAATTTTTCCCATCATCTATTTGAACAAAATATACTCCAGATTTTAATTCTTTTAACATTAAAGAGTTTGTACCAACTTTTAGATTCTTCTCAAATAAAACGACCTTTCCAGTTATATCATAGATTTTTACACTATTTTTGCTATCTATCAAATCAAAAATCATACGATCTTTATAGATTTTGAAATTTTTGTTTTGAACCTTTCTTTCACCAGTCCCTCCCCAAAAAGTAGTCTGCAAAATATAAAAATCTCCATTTGCAAGATAAACTCTATCATTATCAACATAAAAATCTTCCATACTACCCGGTACTTTATAGTATCCCACCAATTTCAAATCCATAAGATCGTTAACATCGATTATTCTTAAACCTTTATAATAATCGAGAATATAAAGGAAGTTTCCATTTTTTGAAATTTTTGTATATTCACCGGATGTTGGGAACGAGTTCTTTTTAACTGGAGAAGATGGTGTCGAAATATCTAAAACTTCCAGACCATTATAACCATCAGCAAGGTATGCATAATTCCCATCAACAACCAAATTGTACAAATACCCATCCGTATCATAGTTTCCTATATAAACTGGATTTGAAGGATCTGAAAGATCAACAGTGAACATACCTGAATAACCTGCTGATATGTAACCATAAACATTTTGAACATAAACATCAACTATCGGGCTTGAGAATTTAGAATTGCCAACCTCTTTTACATTAAAAGGATCAGAAACATCAAAAATATATAAACCAGAATCATAATCTGCAACATAAATATAATTATCCTTTAAAAATATATTAACGAATTCAGATTTTGGTGGTATAGTTGAAACTATCGTAGGATTTGACCAATCTGAAATATCAACTATATTTATACCATATGCTGTGTGCAGAGTGTAAAGATAATTTTCAGAAAGAAGCATCGAGTTTATGTAAGGTAAAGAATCGAACTCCGCAACAAGTTTAATATCCTGTTCGTTTGATATGTCATAAATTTTAAGAATATCTTCACTTCTTGAAAGGAAAGCTAAATTTCCTTTAATTTCAACTCCGTTAACTTTTCCAAAAGTAGAATAGGAATTGATCTTTACCGGTGAGGAATAATCTGTTATATCAACAAGAACCATCCCTCCATAATAAGTTGATAATAAAGCCAAACTATCAACTATCTCAACTCTATAATAGGCGTCATTTCCATCTGGAATCAAGGAACCAACTTCTATAGGATTTGATATATCTGATAGATCTATTATCTTTAAACCTGAGTTATCTGTTGTAACAAAAAGGTAATCCCCATTTTTATATAATTCTGTAGAATATCCATCTATTTTTAAAGTATCGTATATAAATGGATTCGCTTTATCTGAAAGATCGACTATAAGATCATTCCCTCCATTTGCAACAAAAGCGTAGTCGTTACTCACAATTATATCGTATAATGGTCCACTTGCATCTAAAGAACCAACCTTTGAAGGGCTTAATGGATTTGAAACATCATATACAATTATATTGGAGTCATAGTTTGTAATATAAGCATAACCATTTTCAACAAAAACTGAAAGAACATAATTATATGTGCTATCTTTTCCCGCAAAAACTGGATGTGAAGGATCTGAGATATCGAGAATAAGAAAACCTTCAAAGGTATTTGCAAGGTAAGCATAATTTCCGGAAACCCTGATGTCGTAAATTGGAGAATCTGTATTATAAAAACCTTTCAAAGTTACATTTTCAGGATCAGAAATATCGTAAACATTCAAACCATAACCAGTTGTCCCAACAAAAATATAGTTACCCGACTGTGCTATACAGTATGGAGAATATATTGGAATTTCATCAACTATCTTAAGATCGTTCCTATCTTTTATATTGAAAACAACAAGTGAATTGTTAAAACATACAAAGGCAAAACTATCTTTTACACAAAGATCGTATGAATCTTTATGGTATGGTAACTTTCCTATAGACTTCACATTCAAACTATCGATCTGAATGTTAACACCTTTTGTCATGAAAAAATTTTGACCTGTAAAAGCATTTGAGGTTAAAAAAATAAAAATTATTAAAAAGGGTATACATTTTTTCATTTTACCTCCATTTTTCTTATTTTAGTAGATAGAATAATTTTTTCAACCAAAATATTGAAAACAAAAATTTTCAGGTTAAAATTTTATTATGGATAATCAAAATATTAAAAATTTCAAAAGTTTTGGTTTTGATAAAAAAAGTGATAAGATTGTTTTTGGACTTCCTTTATACCACATTTCTTGGGGTGTAGATGAGAATAAGAAGTTAAGGTCAGCTAAAGGATTTTTTGCAATCGGGCAGTTCGCCACAGGATATTTTGTTATCGCACAGTTCGGTTTAGCTTTCATTTTTGGATTTGGACAATTCATGGTTGCTCCAATATCTGTCGCTCAATTTTCTTTTGGGATAATTTCTATAGGACAGTTCGCATTCGGATTGATAGCGATAGGTTTTTCTGCGTTTGGGAAATTTCTTTTCACACCAAAAAGACATGATCCACAGGTTTTGGAATTATTAAAAAAAGTTTTGGAATTCTTTAAACTGTTGATAAAAATTTAAATGGATTCCCTTATTTTTTTCATCAACCTCATGTAATAGTTTATATTATGCTCAGTTGCAAGTATCCCAGCAAGCATTTCCTGTGATTTGAAAAGATGGTGGAGATATGCTCTCGAATAGTTTTTACATAGATGACAGTTACACCCTTCTTCAACTGGAGAAAAATCATTTTTATATTTTGCATTCTTTATCAAAATTTTTCCATTCTCTGTAAAAAGTGCACCATTTCTTGCATTCCTTGTTGGAACAACACAATCAAAAATATCAAAACCATTCAAAACAGCATACTTTATATCATCCTCTTCTCCAACCCCCATAAGGTATCTCGGTTTATCATTTGGCATTATTTTATCAGCCATATCAATAACTTTTCTAATATAATCTTTTGACTCACCTATCGCAACACCTCCCATAGCGTATCCATCAAAATCTATCTTTTGCAACTCCTCTGAACAGTATTCCCTTAGATTTTCAAATATAGATCCCTGAATTATTCCAAACTGGTACTGCTTGTAACCGTAAAGTGGTGATGTTTTCAGAAACTGTTCCCTCGCCCTTTTAGCCCAATCTAAAGTCCTTTTAACAGAGTGTTTGGCATACTCTATTGTAACAGGATACTCCATACATTCATCGAGAACCATCATAACATCCGTTCCAAGAACTCTTTGCATATCAACATTGTTTTCTGGTGTGAACTCGTGGTAAGAACCATCAATATGTGATTGAAAGATAACTCCATTATCTTTGAACTTCCTTAATTTAGATAAAGAAAAAATCTGAAATCCACCGGAATCTGAAAAGAGTGTTCCCTCCCATCCCATAAACTTGTGGACTCCACCTGCATTTTTTATTATCTCAAGTCCAGGTCTCAGATATAGATGGTAAGTGTTGGTTATCAAAAACTGAACTCCCCAATCAAAAAGATCTTTCGCTGACATAGCCTTGACACTCGCCTGAGTTGCAACAAACATAAGATTCGGTGTTTCAACAATCCCATGTGCAGTTTTTAAAACTCCCAACCTTTTTTTACCATTCTTCTTTACAATTTTAAATATTTCACTCATACTATCACCATCGCATCTCCATAAGAAAAGAATCTGAAATTTTTTTCTATAGCAAAATTATAAGCTTTTAGAATAAGTTCTCTTCCGGCAAAAGCAGAAACAAGCATAAGAAGTGTAGATTTTGGAAGATGGAAATTCGTTATAAGTATATCTGTTGATTTTATCTTATATGGAGGATATATAAAAATATCTGTAAAACCTTTTTTTGGCAAAAACATTTCCCCTGTAAAACTCGTTTCAAGAGTCCTCAAACTCGTTGTTCCAACAGCAACAATTTTCCTATTATTTTTTTTATAAGAGTTCAACAATTTTACAACATCATCATCTATCTGTATGTATTCAGAGTGCATTTTGTGATTCCTTATATCATCAACCTTTACAGGTTGAAAAGTCCCAAGACCAATATGTAAAATCACATCAACTATTCTGATCCCTTTTTTTTCCAAAGATTTAAAAATTTTCTCTGTAAAATGTAAGCCAGCTGTTGGAGCGGCAGAAGAACCTATCATTTTCGCATAACATGTTTGATAGTTTTTACAATCTTCATCCTTATCTTCCCTTTTAATATAAGGTGGCAAGGGAACATGTCCGTATTTTTCAAAAAAGTATTCTTTGTCTTCAAAAGGAATTTTTATAGTGTATTCACCACCCTCTTTTTTTAAAACCTCTATATAATTATTTTCATCTATAAAAACCTTCTCTTTTTCTACCAACCTTTTTCTTGATTTTATAAGAGCTTTGAATCTGTCACCTTCAGAGAAAGGATCAAGAATAAGAAATTCAACTTTACCACCACTCTCTTTTCTCCCAAAAATTCTTGCTTTTGCAACTTTTGTTACATTTCTAACAAGTAAAGATTCTTCTGGAATTATATCAACAATATCTGAAAACTTTTTCTCATAGAAATCTTTTTTTTCTCTATCCACAACAAGTAGTCTACTCTCTCCTTTTTTTGCAGGGTAAAAAGCGATAAGTTCTTTTGGTAGTTGAAAATCGTAGTCAGAAATGTTAAAACTCATCTTTTGAAAAATCTAAAAATTATGTTTAAAATTATGGTTAAAAATATTGAAACAATTATTGATGTTCCAAGTGGAAAATAGAATTTAAAATTTTCCTTTTCTATTTTAAAATCGAGAGGATTTCTGAAATTCATCTTTTCAAACAAAAAGAAAATTACACCAGTTATAAGAAAAAATAATGAGAGTATGAAGAAAATCTTATAGATCAAAGAGCCCTCCTTCATACTTGTATCCAAGATGTTCGAATGCGAGTTTTGTGGCAACCCTTCCCCTTTGCGTTCTTTTTATAAGCCCCTTCATTATCAAAAAAGGTTCATATACCTCTTCGAGTGTTTCGGCAGTTTCACCAACAGATATTGCGAGAGTTGATATACCAACAGGTCCACCATTATACTTTTCAATTATAGTTTTTAATATTGAAACACTCAACTCATCAAGTCCAAGTTGATCAACATCGAACATTTTCATTGCATTTATAACAGTATCAAAATCTACAACTCCTTTTCCCTTTACTATAGCGAAATCCCTGACTCTCTTTAAAAGTCTGTTGGCAACCCTCGGTGTCCCCCTTGATCTTTTCGCTATCTCTATAAGACCTTCATCAGATGAATCTATCCCAAGTATTTTCGAGGATCTTTTTAAAATGTTTTTCAGATCCTCATCTGTGTAAAAATCCAACCTATGACTCATCCCGAACCTCGATCTTAAAGGAGAAGTTAAAAGACCACTCCTTGTTGTTGCCCCGATAAGAGTAAAAGGTTTTATCTTTATCTTTATACTCCTTGCCGAAGGACCAGAATCTAACATAATATCGAGAACAAAATCTTCCATTGCAGGGTAAAGGTATTCTTCAACAACTCTGTTTACCCTATGTATCTCATCTATAAAAAGCACATCCCCTTTTTCAAGTTTTGTTAAAATTCCCGCAAGATCTCCGGGTCTTTCAAGAATTGGACCACTTGTAGAGTATACCTTTACTCCAAGTTCGTTAGCTATTATGTATGAGAGGGTTGTTTTTCCAAGACCTGGAGGTCCAAAGAAAAGTATATGATCCAAAACATCTTTCCTTATCTTTGCTGATTCGATAGAGATTTTAAGATTTTCCTTTAACTTTTCCTGTCCTACAAAAGATTCTAAAAGTTTAGGTCTTAAACTTTCCTCTATCTCTTTGTCCTCGTTCAGTTTATCTGAAGAGATTATCTCCTTATTCATCTTAACCTCTTTAGAACCTCTTTAATTATCTCTTCGACATCTTCAGGATTTTTAACATTCTTCAAAACATCGTTAAGAATTGGCGAAATATCCTTATCTGAAAATCCCAAAGATTTCAAAGCATCGTATGCATCCTTTGCAACACCTCTATTCTCAAAAGCGATTTTCCCTGCAAGTTCAAGGATTATAGATTCTGCAAGTTTTTTACTTACATTTTTCGCCCTTGCAAGCACTTTTGGATCAGAATTGTTTACAGCATTCTCAAAATCCTCGACTGAAAGAGTGTTGAATATAGAAATCGCTGTTTTTGGTCCAATCTTTGGTATATCTATCAATTTCAAAAAAATATCCCTCTCCCTTGATGTGGAAAATCCAAAAATTTCAAACTCCTCATTCTTCAAAGATAGGTAAGTAAAAATTTTAACCTCATTCCCAATATCTGGAAGTGAAGAGAAAGTTGTGAAAGAAACTCGTATCTTGTAACCAATACCATTATTCTCTACAACTATAAATGGAAGTATCTTTTCTGTCAAAATTCCTTTAATATACCAGTTCATAATCTTTTCTATTCAAAAAAGTGTATGTTACAGCAAGTGCATCCGAAACATCGTAAGGTAAACTTTTATCAATCTTGAAAATCGTTCTCACCATAAATTGAACCTGTTCTTTTGTTGAATGTCCCCTTCCAGTTATAGATTTTTTTATCAGGTTGGGAGAAAAAATTTTAACTTTAACATTATTCTTAACACATGAAACAAGAATAGCTGAACGAACCATTGAAAGTATTGATGTTGTTTTCACATTCTTATGGTAGAAGGATTCTTCGAATACAGCGAATTCAGGTTTAAATTTTTGAATTATCAAGTCTGATTCGAAAAAGATTTCATACAACCTTTTTTCTATACTCTCATCCTGATCCGTTTTAATAATCCCAGCTGTAACTATTTCAAAATCATCCTTAACTATGGCATAACCTGTCTGTTTTAAACTTGGATCGAATCCAACAACTTTCACTTGCTCAACTTCTCCATAAGTTCATCAGATATATCAAAGTTAGAATAAACATTCTGAACATCTTCATGTTCTTCAAGTGCATCTATAAGTTTTAAAATTGTAGAAGCATCATTCTCATTAAGTTGAACAGTTGATTGAGGTTTTTTGGTCAATGTGACATTCGTTGTTTCAATCTTTTTATCATCAAAAACTTTTTTAACTTTATAAAGATCCTCAGGTGCTGTATAAACCTGAATAACATCACCTGTTACAACAACATCCTCTCCACCAGCATCTATAGCTATCTCCATTATATCATCGAATTTGTATTTTGTTCCATCTATCTCTATGAGCCCTTTCTTTTCAAACATCCACGAAACAGAACTGACATCTCCAAGTTCTTTTCCAAACCTTGTAAAAATATGTCTCAATTCTCCTGTAGTCCTATTCTTGTTATCTGTCACAACATCTATAAGAATAGCAGCACCACCGGGCCCGTATCCACCATAAACAACCTCTTCATATGTTGTTCCAGGCAATTCGCCGGTTCCCTTTTTTATTGCTCTATCAACATTTTCTGCAGGCATGTTCGCTTTTTTTGCAGCAGCGATAGCTGATCTTAACCTTGCGTTAAGTTCAGGGTCTCCACCACCCTCTCTTGCAGCAAGAGTTATCTCTTTAATAAGTTTTGTAAATATCTGTCCCCTTTTGTTGTCTTCAACTGCTTTTTTCCTTTTTATGGTACTCCACTTATTATGTCCTGACATAAATCCTCCTTATCTTTTTCCACCTGGTCTTACCAATATTTCTTTCTTTTCACACAATGGACAATTTTCCGGAACATAAGTTTTCGCTTCGACCTTCATTCCATAGAACAAAGGATATTCGAAACCGATATTGTCACTTCTATCTATCAAAACTGCTATAGAAACTATATTTCCCTTAAAACCTTTTACAGCATCTATCATCTGATTTATAGATTTTCCGGTTGTCAATACATCATCAACGAGAAGAATCCTATCGTTTGGAGTTATTGGAGTTTCCCTGAAAAGTCCAAGTTTATCATCCCTTTTTTCAAGGTATGCTGCTTTACATTTCAACTGTCTTGCAAACTCATACGATACAACTATTCCTCCGACAACTGGACCAAGAACATAGTCAAAGCTTTTTCCTTTGAGTTTTTTTACTACCGTTGAAACAAGTTCTGTTAACAATTTTGGATTTTCAAGTATTCTGAACTTTTCAAAATATGTATCCGAATGTAGGCCACTCGTTAACAGAAAGTGTCCTTTTAAAACAACCTTTTCCTTTTCAAGAGTTTTTAAGTCCATCCTTTATCTCCTTCAAAATACTTTTCACAACGCTTTTTGGTTTTTCAGATGCTGTTATAGGTCTTCCAACAACTATATAATCAGCCCCATCCTTTATCGCATCGAAAGGAGTTGCACTTCTCTGCTGGTCATTCTTTTCAGAACCTTTTGGCCTTATACCCGGAGTTAGGATTAAAAGTTCATCTCCACATTTTTTTCTTAGCATTTTAACTTCAAGGGGGGAAGCAACAACACCATCTATTCCTGCCGATCTTGCCGCCTGTGCGAGTATCAGAACCTCTTCCTGAACACTCCTTGAAGTTGCACCTATGATATCCTGTAAAAAAGCACTGTCAAGAGATGTTAGAAGTGTTACAGCAAAGATTTTTGGAGCATGACTTTTGTTTTCTCTTCTCTGCCATATCAATTTTGCAACACTTTCCATCATGTCGAAACCACCCATTGCATGTATGGTCAACATATCTACACCATGTTCAAGCACAGAAGAAACTGCACCAACTACAGTGTTAGGTATATCATGGAATTTAAGATCCAAAAATATTTTTTTGTTTCTTTTTTTCAACATATTCAAAGATCTGTATCCCTCTTTTGTAAAAAGCTGAAGTCCAACCTTGTAAGTTGTTACATCATCTTCAAGGAGATCAACAAGTTTTTCAGCTTTTTTCAAAGAGTCAAAATCCAATGCAACTATAAGTCTATCCTTAGCGTTCATAATCTCTCCTTAATACTTCCAATAATCTCTTTTATATTTTTTATCTTTTTTTCCTTCATATACTCTTCCAAACTTCTTGAAAGTTCTTCAAGAATATCAGGTTTTATAAGGACTCCTGTTCCTATCTGACATGCGGTTGCACCAACTATTAAAAATTCTAAAAGATCGTTTAAGTTTAGTATTCCACCTATTCCTATAACTGGAATTTTAACAGATTTAACCATTTTGTAAACATTGAAAAGAGATAAAGGTTTTATTGCCGGACCTGAAAAACCTGCCTGAATATTTTTAAAAACGAACTCTCTTTTTTCTACATCAACAAGTGTCCCAATATAAGTGTTAGTGAAACTTATCCCATCGAAACCTTCCTTCTCTGCAAACTCAGCTATTTTAAAAGATTCGTTGTAGGAAGGTGACAATTTTAAAAGCAGGGTTTTTTCTGTAAGATCTCTTACACCTTTTAAAAGTTTTTTTGAGTCATCAAAACTTGAGTTGAAGTTTACCTTTTTGTTTGTAATGTTTGGACAGGAAATGTTTACCTCATAACCATCAAAACCTTCATTCCTATCAAGTATCTTTATCATTGAAAAGAGGTCATCTTTAGAAAAAGGAGCAAGATTTAAAAATTTTGCGCATTTATAATTTTTTATCTGTGGTAAAATATTTTCAACGAAATATTCAACACCGTTATTTTCAAGACCTATTGAGTTAAGTATTCCACCATAAACCTCTCTTATCCTTGGATTCTCATTACCTATCTTTTTTTTCAATGTTATAGATTTTGTAACAAAACCACCTATCCTATCAAAATCGTTAAATTTTGAAAGTTCTAATCCCCAGCCAGAACATCCACTCGCCCCGATTACAGGTGTCTTTAAAGTTGTTTTTCCTATTTTAACTTTCAGATCAGTCATAAACTATCCTTTTACCATCAAGTACAGGTCCTTCGGTGCAGAGTTTTATAAAATCTCCATCCTCAGTTTTTACGGAGCATCCATTACATAGTCCAACACCACAACCCATTACCTCTTCATAAACAGCATAAAACTTTTTATCATTTTTAACAGAGTAATCTTTTAAACTTTTCAACATAGCTTTCGGTCCACATCCAACTATTGTATCGAAATCATACCTGTTTAAAAAATCTGTTGGATAACCTTTAAATTTTCCTTTTTTCTCCTGACAGTGCAAACCTTTTAAAGAAAAATATTTTAAAACTTCTTCATACTCACCTTCTCTATCACCAAAAATCAGTTTATATTTTACATTTCTCAAAAAAGGTATCAAAGCTGCAATTCCTATTCCACCTCCAACAAAAATTGTATTTTCATAATCCAAATTTTCTTTAAATCCTTTTCCAAGTGGATAAAGAATGTCGACAAAATCTCCCTTATCAAAATTTCCAATACTTTCAGTAGAACTTCCGACAACTTTTATCAAAAAAGTTATAGAATTTTTTTCATTTCTTACTATTGTGAAAGGCCTTCTAAGAATTTTATCCTTTAAAGATGTTTTTATAGATGCGAATTGCCCTAAAAGTATATCCTCTCTGTTACTTCTTGATATTTCCAAAAGAAAAACATTATCTGTTAAAAAAATCTTTTTTAAAACTCTTTCAATCATTTTTTAGTTCTCCGATCCTTTTTAAAGCATCTGTATAAAACTCTGTTGTCTGGTAATCTTTTACTATCCTTTCCAAGAATTCCAAAGATTTCAAAGTGTCTTTATAATCTTTAAGGTAAATATAAGAGAGAGCGAACAAACTTTTTGGAGAATAGTAGGATAAAGGAAAAGAGTCGACTATGCTTTTATATCCAGATATAGCATCTTCAATTCTGTTAAGAAAAAAATACTCTATTTCAGAAAGAACGAACCTGTTTTTAACCTTTTCCTCTTCCGTCAACTCAGAATTTTCATCCTTCAGAGAGAGTAAAATCTGTATAGATTTGGATTTCGCTTCAGCTTGGTAATACAAAGGTGAATTTGTTTGGTTTTCAACTATCAATCTATAAGATTTTTCAGCATTTTTAAGATCGTTTAAATATTTTTCATAAATGTAACCTTTCATAAAAAGGAGAGAATCGAGAAGAAATTTATCCCTTCCATTAATAATTTCATCGATCAAATTTATTGATTTTTCATACTCTTTCTTCTTTTCAAAAATCTGAGCTTTTAAAAAATAAAAAGAATTTCTCCTGCTATGATTCTGAAAAATATCTATGGCACGGTTTACATATTTTTCACTATTTTTAAGATCACCAAGCTCTATGTAACTACTTATAAGGTATCTATAATAATCGAAAATGTATTCTTTTGGCAAGGATTTTACATTTATCTTTGCAAAGTTTCTTAAAGCCATTTCATAATCCTTCTTAAGGTATTTTATTTTACCTTTAAGAAAAATATTTAAAGGATTGTTTTTAGCTTTACCTGTAATGTTTTCAACAAGAGTGTCAGCTTTATCATACTCTTTTTTTTCAATGTATATGTTTGAGATCTCTTTAATTGCATCATTTTGAAACTTGCCATTTTTAGCAATAACCTGTTTGAATATTGAAAGGGCTATATTCGTGTCCTGTTGTAAAAGGTAGGTTTCACCAAGATAGAACAAAGCTTCCTCAAAATAGTTTGATGAAGGGAAATAATCTATAAGTTCTGTAAATTTCTTTATCGCTTTTGAATAATCTCCCTTATACATATAAGATTTACCTATAAGTACAAGTGCATCATCAACATATTTTGAGTTTTGATATAGTTGTAATATTTTTGAAGATTTTTCAATAGACCTGTCAAGGTATGTTCTGTCAACAGGTTTTTCATCCTCAAGAGGTTTTATGCCAAGTTTATAATATTTTTCAGCGTTATAATATATGTTAAAATAAGCGTTAAAATTTGCACAGGAGATAAGAAATAAAAGAAGTGAAATGAAAAGTAATCTTCTTTTTATCATAATTTTTTATTATAACAGATATGTAAAAAAAATAAAGATGTCGCAAGGAACTTAAAATAAAAACAAAAATTTCTCTTTTATTACAGAAAATAACAAAAGAAGTTTGTAAATTTTGAAAGTTGTGTTGCCATTATATTGACTTTAATAACTTTTATCTATAATATTTTTTTATGTTTTCGATATCTGGAGAAAGTTCAAAAAAAATAGACACTGTATGTAAAGAGAAATTCTTGATCGATCCTATTATTCTTATGGAAAATGCAGCAATAGCATCATGTAATCTACTTATCTCAAATTACAAATTTGAAAGACCACTTTTAGTCTGTTCAACCGGGAATAACGGTGGTGATGGATTCGCATTATCGAGGCATCTTTTAAATAAAAATTATGATGTTCATACAGTAGTTTTAGGTGATCTAAAAAAATTATCGCCCCAAAGTTTTAGAAATCTTGAAATTTTGAAAAAATTAACCGATAAAATATTTCTCAATCCAACTGAAAAAACTTTTTCAAATCTTGTTTTTTCAAGTGATCTTTTAATCGATGCTTTGTTCGGCACAGGTTTCCATGGAGAGTTTACTCCATTTTTCAGAAAATATGTTCAAAAGATGAATAGTTCCCAAAAAAAGATCTTCTCTTTGGATATACCATCAGGACTCGATTCATCAACAGGTCTTTTCGATAAAGATACCATTAAAGCATCGGCAACTATAACTTTTGGCTTTGTAAAGACCGGAATGTTATGGAAGGATTCAAAAAAGTTTACAGGTGATCTATATGTTGCTGATATCTCTATTCCTAACAGTATAGTTTTTGATTACGATTTCCAGATAATAATAGAGAAAGATATAGTAAAAGGGTTGGCTGAACATTCACATATTAAAAGAGAGGATTATTCACACAAAAGGGAAAAAGGCAACCTTCTTGTTATTGGTGGAAACAAAGGTATGGAAGGAGCCATTCAGATAGCAGCTCTGGGTGCAATGAAAACAGGTGTTGGAATAGTTTATGTGAATCAACTGGGAAGTGAAAAAATCAGATTTTTGAAAGAGGCTGTTTACATAGATAAAATTGAGGATGCGGTTTTGAAAAGTGATAATATAGTAATCGGTTGTGGTTTTGGAAATGATCAGAATTCACAAGAGAAATTATTAAAGATAATGGAACTTCTAAAAAACAAAAAGGTTATAATAGATGCTGATGGTCTAAATATTATTTCCAAACTTGATGAAAAAATGAAAAAAAAGTTTTTAAAAAACAGTATAGTTACTCCCCATCCAGAAGAGTTTTTCAAGTTAACAGGGAAAAGATTTATAGATATAAAAGAAAAGATAAATTTTGCTAAAGAATTTTCAAAAAAATATTCTGTTGTAACTGTTCTAAAATCTCCCCCAACTATAGTAACCGATGGTGAAAATACCTTTATCCTTCCAAATTCAAACATAAAACTTGCAACAGCAGGTTCTGGAGATTTGTTGGCAGGAATTATTGGTGCTTACATTTCTTTCGGTTATGACATTTTAACAGCATCAGTTATTGGAGTTTACACACATTTCAAAGCTGCCGAGTTGACGAAAGGCAAAAATCCTTTGATAAGCCAGATAGCTGAAAATATTGGAGAAGTTCAAAATGAGATCTTTCAATAAAATATTTTTTTTACTTATAATTTTAACGATCTTCAACTCTTCTTTCTGTTCCCAAAATATTGATGACCAGGATTACGATAACTTTTCATACTTTTTGAATGTTTTAGATATATCTGGTGATATAGATAAAATTTATATTGCAACTTCAACAGGAATATTACAACTGGACAAGTTCACAGATGAGTTAACAACTTTGGTTTCATTCAGAAAATGGATGTATGATATTCCCTTTACAAACCTTTTCCCTGATCCATTCCACGATAAAAATATTTACTTTACTGGAAGGGATTTTTTATACCATTACGATATCTTTAACGATACGATAGAGTTCTGTAAAATTCTTGATTTTTCAGGTAAATCTGTTTCATCTATAGGTACTACAAACGAATCACTTTATGTCAAAATAGATACACTTATATACTCTTCTTCGAAATATGGTTTAAAAAGTGAAACATGGGTTAAAAGTAAAAACAATGAAAATATAATCTGGAAAGAGAAAAATAAAGATGTGAACAATTATCCACAACTTTTGCCTTATACAGTATCTTATAAAAATAGGGATTACAATTTCACAACCGTTTTTGAAGATAAAGAAAACTATTATGTTGGAACAGATGGAATAGGTTTTCTTAAAATAGATAGATACAGTTTAAAGAGAAAACACTTTTTGTATGGAACAGGTTCTGTTGATATAAGGTCGATATCTTTTGACTCTTTAAAAAATGTCTGGATCGCTGGACTCAACTGTATTAACATCACAAGATACAATATTGAAAAAAGATCTTTCGAATACTTCAACATATCAGATATACCACAGATACCTGATAACCAAATAAATGTTATCTCATCATCAAAAAAATATGTGTTATTTTTGACTCAAGTTGGAGGAATATTTTATTATGACATATCAAAGGATAAATTTTTTAACATACCTAACAGTAACACAACACTTTTTTTCAGGGCAAAACCTGTGAATGAAAATCTTTTTTTAGTGTCAAACGATAAAGGTATAGGTTTTGTTGATATAAAAGAAAAAAAATTCTACCAAAAATTTGATAACCTTTTTTCGGTTATAGACATTGAACTGTATAAGGATACAATATATTTCGTTTCCAAGAATAAACTTTACAGAACAACCATTTTAGATTCTTCATACTATGAGGTCAAGTTCGATTTCCCGACATTTTTTGTTTACCAGTTTTACAAGGATGATTCAACAGAGATTTTACTTGATAACGCTTACATACATATAAAAAAAGGCAAAGAAAAATACAACTCATATCCTAACAACCTTTTTGGTGAGTTCTATGATCTTACAAAAAAAGGTGATCTTATTTTTGCTTGTGCAACAGATGGATTCGGTGTGTTCTCATTAAAGACAAAAAGATGGGAGATATATAATAAAAACAAATATCCTTTACCATCGAACAGTTTTTACAACATTCTCGTTTCAGATAAATATCTTTTAACAACAACAAGATCCTCCCTATTGAAAGTAAACTATGAAAAGATTTCAAAATAGATACCCCCTTTTTATACTTTTTTTTACTGTTTTTTTACCTTTAACTCTTTTTTCGGAAAAAATTCAGGGGATATACATATCAAGGTTTGTTGCATCATCCCAAAGGTTTTATCAGTTAGTTGAAAGACTGAAAGAGAATAATTTTAACGCTGTTGTTATAGATATGAAATATGATTATGGTGATATTGCTGTTAAACTCGATTCTACATATTTCTCAATAAACTCTTATGAAAAAATAAATAATATTAAGGAAAAGATTGATACTTTAAAAAAACTCGGTATAAAACCTATTGCAAGAGTAGTTTGTTTTAAAGATAACATTCTTGGTAAATATGAAAACTTCAGATATGCTGTCAAATATTCGGATGGTTCTTTGTACCGTGATCTTTCAGATGCGATATGGGTCTCTCCCTATTCAACTTTTGTTCAGGATTATATTATAGATGTTGCAAAAGAATGTGCAAAGTTGGGTTTTTTAGAGATACAGTTCGATTATGTTAGATTTCCTACCGATGGAATAAAGGGAACTTTAGTTTTTCCAGAAAAAAAGAATTCAAGCGGTTTTGAAACAATAATTGATTTTTTAAAAAGGGCTTACAATGAACTTAAACCTTATGGTGTAGATATCTCATGTGATGTATACGGATACACAGTCTGGTTCGATTCTCTATATCTTGTGAACCAAAATCTTGATGGAATGGCTATATATGCTGATGCTATATATCCAATGGTATATCCATCACATTTTTCAGACTCTCTATACAGAAGTATGGGAAAAGAAGAAAGGACTTACAGGATAATTTTTGAAAGTGGTATCAAATCGAAAAGAAGGATAGATAGGTTTAAAACAAAAACTATTCTCTACCTTCAAGATTTCACATGGAAATCATCACTAATGGGGAAAGATTATGTTAACAATCAGATTAAAGCTGCTATAGATGCTGATGTCGATGGTTTTATACTTTGGAATCCTTCCTCAAAATATTCCTATTTTACACTTCCTGAAAAAATAAATTTTTTAAATTATAAAAAGGATTGAAGATGAAAAATTTTTTAGCATATTTAAAAGAGTTTTTTGAATTAATTGTAAGAAAAGATTTTTTAACTGTTTCATTTTATACATTATGGTCAGTTTTTCTTCTTTACAACAGTGATTTTTTTTCACCATTATCAATGTGGACATTATTTTCAATATTATCCCTTTTTATTGTCCCTATCATTTTCAACATAAGTTTAAACGAGAATAGAAAAGTCATAAAAATTTTATACTCGATCATTTTCATATCATCTATAATATTTTCTTTTTATATAGTCAACCTTAAAGGTTCTAAAAGGGATATAGGTAGAAACGAGTTTATAAATGGTGCTTTAATAATTTATTTTTTCTTTTTGATACTATACTTTTACCTGAACAGAAAGTTCAGTTTAAAAAATTTTAATATCAGTTTTGGTGATAAAAGGAATTCAATTATTTTGATATTACTATCAATTTTAGTGATAACTCCCGTTATAATTATTGTCTCAAGAAATCCCCAGTTCAAAACAACATATCCACTCTTCAAAATAATGAAAAACTCATCTTATGATTTCATAAGGTATGAAGCAGCCTTTTTATTCTTTTTTTTCTTTTGGGAATTCTATTTCAGGGGAATAATGCTTACATCATTTAAAGATGTTTTTAAAAATGATTTTTTAGCGATAATTCTTCAATCTTTAATATTTACCTTTTTGCATTTTGGAAAACCCGGTCTTGAAACTCTATCATCATTTTTTGGTGGAATGATTCTTGGGTTTTTCTCTTTGAAATTGAAAACATTCCTCCCAGCGTTCTTTTTACATTTTTATATTGCTCTTCTGATGGATATCCTTTCAGTATACTTCTAAAATATAAGAGTATTTTTTCTTTACCCTTTCAGTCAAATTTTTCTTTTCCTTAATATTTATTACCTCCTCTTTCTCTTTATCCTTTATTCCGTTAAGAAGAATATCCAGAATATCGATCAAAGTTTCCGAATCATTTTCAAAGAATATTCCAAGTGTGTATAAAAATTCATTCTCAATTTCTTTAAAATTAAGGTTCAATTTAATTTCCTTTTTAAAAATGTTCAAAAAAAGATTCTCTTTATGAAGGTCATCGATTATCCTTTTCCTCTCCTTCTCTTTTAGTATTAGAAACCACTCTCTTGAAATCCTACTTTTTGAAACATTTTTAAATATTTCTTTTTCACTTAAACTTCTTTTTAAATCTGCCAAAGTATTCTCTTCACCTGAAAAGTTCAACCTCTCTTTGTATTTGAAAAATCTGAATATTCTTGTTGGATCCTCAAGAAAAAGGTTTTTCCTGTTTTCTCTAATCATTCTATCTTCAAGATCTTTTATACCATTTAATGGGTCAATATAGTTATTTTCCTGTAAAGAGTATGCAATACTATTTATTGTGAAATCTCTCCTTTTTATATCATCATATATATCACCTCTTGAAAGTTCCGGCAGCATCCCATTTTCTACATACAGTTCTTTTCTTGTGAATATTATATCAAAAGATGAATCATCGAGAATGAATTTATATGTTTTTAATTTAGATCTATTTTCTTTAATTATTTTTTTCCCAAAGTAAATTCTAAAATACGAAACAAATTTTTCTATATCACCTTCAACAGCAATATCAATATCCTCAAAATTTTCAATTCCAAGAAGTTTATCTCTGATAATACCACCTATTAGATATATTTTAAAATCTTGTGATTTTGGGATATTGTTAAGGTGAGTTACTATTTCGTTGAATTTCATAAAAAAAGGGGGAAAATTTCCCCCTTTAAAATTTTATAATCTCTTTTTAGCTTTTTCTAAGTATTTTGCAGCATTTTTATGGTTTGGATCTATCTTCAAAACAGCTTCAAATTTTGCAACAGCAGTTTTGTAATCACCTGCAAGGTAGGCAGCATATCCTTCTTCATAAAGTTTATTCGGATTTTGCGCAGGCTTTGTTTCCTTTGGTTTTTCAACTGTTTTCTGTTCCTCTTTCTTCTGCTCTTTTTTCAACTCATCCAAATGATTCTTTGCTTCACTGTTATTTGGATCCAATAAAAGTAGATTGTTCCATTCTGATATAGCAGATTTTGTCCAACCTTTTGCTTCATATGAAAGTGCATTTTCTCTGTAAGTTTTTATCATCTGTTGTTTTTTTGTATTTGCTTCCTGCATATATGCAAGAACTGTTGGATCATCTGGGGAAAGTTTTATAGCTTCATTAAGTTTAGAAAGAGCACCAACTATATCACCTTTGTTTAAAAGTGTTTTTGCATCTTTTGCAAGTTGAATAGCTTTATCATGGTTTATCTTTTCAGTATCATTTTTTTTGTTCAACTTGACATTCAGTTCAGTAGTTATTCCAGAGGATACCGTAAAAATTCTTTTCTGCCATTTGTATCCGTTGGATTCTATTTTCAAAGTGTATTTACCAGGTTTTATCTGTATTTTTTTGTATCCACCAGTTAAACTTATAGGCTGAATGTTGGATTCTTCAAATGTTAATGTAGCATCGAGAAGTTTATCAGTTGTTGCATCAACAACATTTACTATCAAAGTTCCCATACTTTCCTTTTTGGGACCACCAAAATTTATAGTATAATTTGCATTTATCTCCATCCTCGGTTTCAAAGTTGGATCACCTGATGTAAAAAGTTCAGCATGTGTTAAACCAAAAAGAAGATTTAAATCCTTTAAATTGTATTTTAACCCAAGGTTGACATTTCTTCCCGTTACATCACCCAAAAAACTCAAACCATAAACTATAGGTATCTCTGCACCACCAAAGAAACTGAACATAAAATCGTTAGCACCACCTGAAAGTGATTGCTCATCAAAAAGTATTGATGTTGAGAGATATTTCCCTCTTCCAAAACCTACAAATTCTCCCCTTCCAATACCTAATGTGTATTTTCCATATTTGTTGAAATCTTTTGTTGTAACAACATAGAAAGAGAACCAGTCCTGTGATCTTAAAAGATACTGATTATCTGAAAGTCCGGATGATGGGTCACTTCCTCCTCCTCCCTCATCAATATATTTTCTGTAAGTTATATTTCTAATTCCAGCTGAAACGGAAGGTAGATTTCCTTTAGATTTTAAAAAGTTGTATTGCACATCGAATGAATAGTCTTTGTATGTTAGCATGTTCAATGAAATATCAACAAGGTCAAACAAACCATAAGAGAAGAAAAGATTGTATGTGAATGGGACATTATCATTCGCCAAAGCTGAAGAAAGAGAGAAATCTATACCGAAAGAAAACTCACCATTCTTTTGTATTTCAGCTGTTGGAATATCCAAAAGTCCATTTTTGTTTGCAAATGGATATATAGATATGAAAACTAAAACTATTAATACGAATAATCCCCTCTTCATAAATACTCCTTTTGTTGTAAATATAAAGTAAAAATTTAAAAAAGTCAATATATTTGTAATTAACTATTTTTTTGACCATCCTTGAATATGCTTATACTTAAATGTATAAAAAATTAAAAGAACGAATAACTTGAGAATTTATTACAAAATATTGCTCAACTTTTATTTCTATCAAAAACTGTCACAAGTCAACCACCGTCCCCAGAGTTACTTTGACTATGAGAGTTATTACTTTCAGATTTATAATGATCATTTTTCTTAGTTTTTCTATTTTTGGAGTCTTTAATTTTATATTTTTTTAACATTTCTTCCAAACTTTTTAACATTTCATTAAAAATCTCACAAATAGTAGATTTTTTTTCTTCTATTGTCTGTTTAATATCATTGTAAATATTTAATACTTTTCCTTTATTGTTTTGATTTTCCCAACCGATAATTCCATATAATATTTCTTCAAGCAACTTATCCCTAATAATTAAGGATTTTTCATTCATAACTTTTTCTAAATTTTTTTCATAATGTTTAACTATTTCATTTTTAAAATTTTCATAATCGTTTGTAAAAAATTCTATTATTTCACTTAATGAATCAAATTTTCTTTCTTCTAATTCCACTATATTTTCCCTAAAACCAAAATAAAATTCTATATTATGAAATCTGAAAAATCTTTTGAATCGTAAAATTCGCTTCATATATAATATATTTTCTTTATTCTGAAAGATATTATCAATAAAATCATTGATATTATTATTTTCAAAGGAACCTGTTTCTTTTAAATTTAAAATATTTTTTGTTACCTTTTTAAAAATTTCTATAAATTTTGTATTTGGATCCTCATCATCGTTTTTTTTATCTTCAAAACTTATTAAAAAATAAATAGTTTCTATTACACTTTCGAGATCAATTATATTTTTACCAATCATTGAATTTATTTTTTCAAGAAAGTTGTCTAACATTGATTCTATTTCACTCTCTGAAAAGTATCCTAAAAGCATTCTTTTACATTGCTCATTTTTTTCATTTAAAAGTGATAAATCTAAATCTTTTTTATCAATGAATAATACATAATTTCGTATCAGAATTTCCCATACTAAAGGATGCTTGAATTTCAACCATTCAATTAAGATAATATCCAACAAAAAAATATTCTTTGATATCTTCTGATCACTATTTATTATTTGTTTTACATTTTCAGTTAAATAAATTACATCTCTAAAACTTTCAAAATTAAAAATACTTGTTGAGTTTAGGATAGATTTTAATAACTCTATTGTTAGATTTTTTTCATCATTAACAAAAATATTCTTTTTTCCCTCTATAATTTTTTTCATTTCTTCTTCGAAAAATTTTCTCAATATTTCAATTGGAACAAGAAGTTCAACTTTATAATCAAATGTTTTATCCAAATATCCAGCAACTAAATATTCTTCTTTAAAAATGTTCAATAAGGCACTTCTATCTAAGGTTGTTATAAGATAAAAATTAGGTATTCTACAAAAACCATTGATAAATTTAAATGTGTTTAAAATTGTTTGCGGATCTGTGATTCTGTCCAATTCATCTAAAATTAATATAAATTTTTTATTTTTATTTTTTTCACTGATATGATTTTTAAAATGGTTTAATCTATTTTCAAAATTCAGAACATCATCAATGTAAAACTTGAAACCTTCTATTGTTACCTCATAATTTCTAAAAATATTCTCCCAATAACAATACCTAAATTTTAATCCTAAAAATTTTATAAGATTATAATATATTTGCTCAGAAGAATAAAAACTAATTAAATCAAGATGAATAATTTCATATTTTGACTTATTTTTTCCTTTTTTCAACTCTTTAGATAATTTTTTTAACAAAGATGACTTTCCTGTTCCCCATTTCCCATTAATAGCAATTATGCCATTATTTGTCTTATCATTGTCAATAATACTTTTTATTTCATTATATTTACTATCAAAAAACTTCTTGCTTTGTTGTTCAGTATTTTCATAATCTGAGATAGGGGTTTTTGGATTTTTAATATACTCATCTAATTTTTTTCCTTTATGAAACTTTTTATCTCTACATCGCAAGAAACAAATACTCGATAAAAAAACTATTATATAAATAATTAAAACAAAAAGTGATTGAATACTGTTTTGTAAACAATTAAGTAAGTATGAAATAACATTGAGTATAGTATTCATTTAATTCCCACATCTCCTTAAAAATTTTTTAAATCATTAAAAATATTAAGATAAGAATTATTTAATTTAAAATTATTATGATTTTTTTTATAATAAATCAATATTTGAATTCTCATTCTACATTCCCTTAACCATCCCTATTTTTTAATTTTAACCTAAAAAACTCAAAAAACAAGAGAGAATTTTTTTAATAGTTAATAAAAAAACTATAAGTTATTAAAAAGATGAACTTAAAATAAGATTGACTTACAATTAACTTTACACTTATGGTTTTAAAATAATTTCAGAACCCAAAAATGTCACAGAGTCATGCACCGTCCCCAGAGTTATTTTACAATAAAAATTATTGAATATTAATCACTTATTGTTTTTTTATTTTTTTTGGTCAATAAAACTGCAAGTTTTTACCCCTTATTTTGGTCAATAAAAATTATTGAATATTAATCACTTATTGTTTTTTTATTTTTTTTGGTCAATAAAACTGCAAGTTTTTACCCCTTATTTTGGTCAATAAAATATTTTCGAAATTTCTTACTTCCAGTAGTTTTTATTTTTGATTCTTTAACCATTGTATAAATACATCTTCGTAGGCTTCTTATGGGGATTTCATTACCTATTCTTTTATGAATGCTCTCCATATTTGAATAGGGGTATTTTTCCAAATCTTCCAAAATTAAATTTTTTAAACGATGTTCTTCGATATTGGACAAATCAGTTTTTTCCAGTTCTGTATTTTTCAAAATTTGTGGATTTATAAAATATTTCAAGCCTTTTGTCTTTCCTCTTGTTAGAACTATTTTATAGTCAAGTAATTTGCATAACCAATTTCTAATCTGCTTATTGTCAGTACTTTGAATAACTTTACTAAATTCAGTTGCAATAATTGATTTATATTGTGCAACAATTCCCAGACATATAATTTCTTTTTGATTGAGTTGATATTTTTGTTTTACTTTTTCAATGAATGAAATTATTTCTTTATTTTGAACTGTATTATAAACGGTAACCTTAACTCTATCGTCTTTTTCTTCAACAACTGGTGGTCTTTTCCCTTCAGAGAGTAGTATTTCATACATTTTATCATAACCACTGCCTTCTCTTTCCATTAAATTCAAATCATAAAATAGCTTCGACAAATGTTCATTTCTTCTAACAGATTGATGCAAAATATTTTTTGGGGTTACTCCTAATGGAAGTAAGCCAGGATTGTGTATTTCTAATCTATCGGAAAATAAATTAATAAAAATATCGCCTCGTGTTGTGTATGGGCGATGAACCAAAGCATTTGCAAGAAGTTCTCTAATAACATTTTCATTGTAATTATAAATTGTTCGCCTTCCAAATATGCCTTCTGAAATTTCAATTCCTTCTTTCCATTCTGGAATTTGTTTCCATATTTCTTCAATGAGTTCCTTGGGATTTAATGAAAAATCATCCCAAGTTAATTTTTTTACTTTATTTCCTTTTGAATCATATTTTATGAATTGGATTATTGGAGCATAAAGTAAATTAGCTCTTTGCTGTTGAGTTCCAAGCCATAAAACACCAAGATTGGTTAAATATGTTCCATCTGACATTTGGTAATATTGAAGAAGTTCATTTGCAGATTTTTGTTTTACAAAATCGCTAACTCTTTCTGAATTACGAATATTGTCTATAAACTGATGTAGTTTTTCTTGATCGCATTCCTCTATTTTAATTTTCTTTACAACTTTTGTTTCCCATATAAAAGCTGGTTTATCGGTAAATAATCTCGACAGTTCGTCTGGTAAAACTGGCTTGCAACTGTCTGAAATACGAATGTAATATTGCCCTTCGGTGGTTGATGCTAATGTTACTTGTGATGGGAAAATCTGGATTTCAATGTATTCGCCATTGTTTTGTGCTGTTATTTTCTTTACCTCAAAACCTACATTAACCGTTAGTTCGCTTATTCTTTTTCTTATCTGTTCAATCAGTTTATCTGGTATTTTCTGATTTGAAGGTGGCAATTCTTCTTTATCTTCTATTCCAATAGCAATTCTACCGCCTCTGGCATTGGCAAAACCTACACAATCTCTGGCTAAATCTTTCAAGTTAATATTGCTGCTTTGGAATAATTTTAATGATTTTTTTTCGTAACAAGTGTTTTCCATATTATTTTCTTTCTTCAATAATTTTAACTTCCTCCTCCGTCAAATCATACAATCTATACACCAGCTTATCTATCTCTTTTTCCCACTCGCTTGTATCTGCATGTGGATTTTGTTTTTTGGCCGCCAAAATTTTGTCCACCAATGCCTCAATTTGATTTACAATGGGCTCGTTGGTTGGCGTGATGGGAGGAATAAATATTTCTCGAATGTATTGTGCAAGCATTCTAAACTGGCGCTTTTGCAATTGTGTAACATTTTGTTTAATATAGAACTTACCAAATTTACTATTTAGCAGGCCAAGAAGATATTTTATTCTTTCTCCTATAAGAATATATGCTGTATTTAAAACTATGCATTTATTTTCATCGTAACTATAGCAAGGAAAATCATATCCTTCTTCTGGATTATCAGTCATGATCTCAATATACACTACCTTCTCCTTCTCAAACTCTTGGTAGTAGGCAATTTGGTCTTGCGTTTCAAACCATTGGTTGCCTGTTTTTTTACGAGCATTAAAACCAAGATGATTATATTTTAAACCTGATTGCTCTAATTGCCTTATATCGAAATTATCAAGAAAATATTTTTTTATTGCAGGATAGTCATCAATATCCAATTTCAACGATGGAAAAGTCCCTATCACCCACAGTCCTGCCCATTCGTAGTAGTATCGTTTGATATCGCGGCCTCGCAGGATGGGTTTGATAATGGCTTCGGTGCGTTCTCTTTCGGCTTCGTCTTGGCAGTTGGCAAGTATTTCGTTGCGTTTTTCGGTGTCAATAATAAATGCATCGTTCAATCCCGTTTTAATTCCATAATATATCTTTACATCCCAATCTTTAAGGGGTTTGCCAATTTTTTCAATTTTTTCTTTTAATTTTTGCTCTTCATTTGAGCCAATAAACCATGCATCACCTGAAAGTTTAGTAAGATTAACACCTTTTTCCTTCAATGCTTTGGAGATATCCTCTTTATCCTCTTTTTGTAGAGTAACTGCTTTAGTATTTGAAGCACTCCTGATTCGAGAAACATTTTCTTTCATAATCAAAAGTATATTTGTATCAACGGTTGCATTCTCAAAAACTCCGGGACCTAAATCAATAAGTTGTAAAGGAGAGTGTTTGATAAAAAATTCACGCAGTTTTTTACCATATCCTGCTCTCATCCATTTGTTGGAAGTAATATAGCATAAAAATCCATTTTTTTTTAATAAGTTAATCCCCTTTTCATAAAACAAACAATAAATATCACCTTCTCTATCAAATGTTTCATAATCTTGATCTTTATACAAATCTGCAATTTTCTTCTCTTTATCTGCTTTTTTTTGAAGCTGTATATATGGTGGATTCCCTATTACAATATCAAAATTATCATTTAAACCAAACATAAATTCTGGTTCAAACCATTTACTACTTTCTCCAGAAAAAGGATTCCAATTGGATAAGTAGAGTTGACTTGTATATTCCTTACTTCTCGTTTCTTTCCATATTAGCATTGTTTCAAATAATTCTTTTTGAATTTCTTCTATTTCTTTTATTGTCTTTTCCTTTTCAACAGAATGACTGTAAAAATATGTAGAAACTTTTTCCTTAAGTTTGATAATCAAATTTTGGATTTCATGAGCTTGAATATCAAAAACTTTTGTTAATCCAATCAATGTATTTGCACAAACAAATTTAAATTCAAGATTTGGCAAAGGTTCTATTTTAATATTTTCAACAAATTTTTGATCAACTATCAAAGTTAAAAAACATCTTAATTTTGATATTTCAACTGCAATAGGTTGAATATCTACTCCATATATTGAGTTCTTCAATATTCCCTTTTTACGAATGTAATCAGGATTCTGTTTAACCAAAAATTCTTTTGTGATTTTTCTTATACCGGCATCTTTAATTTGATTTAGTTGTTTTTCAAGCCATTTTTCCGAATTTGGATCAATTTTCTGTAGTATCAAAGTTATCTTTTGAAGCATACCTATTGGGAATGCTCCAGAACCACATGCTGGATCAAGTATTTTAACCTTTTCAAGTGCATCTATAATTTTTTCTTTTTCATCATCATTTAAATCATTCACAATTTCTTCATTTTCAAATTTTAGAAGATCATCAATTTTTTTCTCTTCTATTCCTGCTTCGTTTATCAGATAATACTTTAGACTTTCATTCACCATATAATCAACAATCAACCTTGGAGTATAATAACTACCAGTAGACTTTCTTGCAGGCTGGGAAGTTTCAGGATTTATCTCCGCAAGTAGATTTTCAAAAATTCTTCCAAGCATTTCAGGATCTATTGACAACTCTATGTCAACAGTCGAATTTTCATCAACTGTAAAATTATATGTTTCAAAAAGTTCAAATAGTTCTTTGAACCATTCGTTTTCAATCTTTAAACTAGTTTCATATTTTGATAATGATTGAAATCCCTGTTCATAAAAATCATCTTTATGTGGCTCAAATAAACCACCATTCAAAAATGGGATTTTATCAAGTAAAGATATTAACCTTTCATTTAGAAATGAATCTTTTAACTTTCTTTCATCTTCTTTAGTATTCAAAACCATAAAAAATAATGGTTCAATAACACGGTGGTAATAACTTTTATTACCAATAATATCAACATCAAATAACTCTTTATCAATAATTTCCTTTTTAACCAAGAACCAACAAAATATCAATCTTCCAATCAACCTTACACCAAATTCCTGTCTTAATAATTTATTATTCGCTTCAGGTAATGTTAAACAACCTTTCTCCTCTATTTTATTTCTGCCAATTATCCTTTCACCACCCACAAGTTTTGTAAATAATTTTGATATCTCATTATAGAATTCTTTATTTACAACCTCTATTGAAAATCTTTCTTTTAGATTTTGAAAATCTTTCACTCTACCTTTTTTAATTAGATATGTAGTAGGTGTGTGAATCTTTGCATTTTTTCCTAAATAAAATGAAAATCTTCTTGGATTTGAATACAAAGTTTCTATCTTGCCCTTATTAATATCAAAATCTATCTGAATAAGAGAAAATCTATAATTATCTGAATCTTTATTCAAAAATATACACAGAGAATTTTTATGCCCAAGTTTTCTCATAACCTTAAAAGACTCTCTTGTTAATGTGACTCTTGGATCTTTTTCAGACTGATGAAAAATTTCATAAACTGGAAGATTATCCAATCTGCTATCATAACCTAAAAAAGTTAACTTTTTTATTTTGTCAAAACCTTCTTTTAAATCTATTTCTTCTGGTTCCTGTTTATAATTAATAAGAAAATCTTTCAAAAACAATGAAAATTTTTCTCTATCATATTTTTCCTGAAAAATTGCCTCTTTCCCCATTAGAACTCCTCCGATAAAATTATTGTTTCTTTCGACTCATCTATAGTTTGAGCTCTTCTCTTTATATTCTTAAGATAATCTTCTGGAATTTTTGTTTTTAAATTATCAACTTCTGAATAAAGATCACTATTAAGATCTATTTTATTTATTTCTCTCATACAATAATCAGGTAATCCATTCAACTCTTCAATCGTCTCTCTTAAAAGTTTTAAATAGTTGCTCCTATCTTTTACTTTTTCTTCCAATAATCTAACAATCTCAAAAGTTTTTTGTTCACCTTTATCAAGTGTTCTTTTCTTTTTTTGATTAGAAATATACTTTTTTAGAATTTTATATTTCTCATCAAATGACTCAGACACTTCTTCACCTTTCTCTTCTAATTCGCATTTAAACATCTCTATTCCATTTTTAGCATCTAAAAGTTCAACCTTATTATTTTCATCAATAAAACAAAAAAGATAATTGTATCCTTTTTTAGCAAAAGTAATTATTCCTTTTCCATTATTATTTTTTCTTTTTATCTTTGTTTTCAAAGGTATCTTATCTGCTCTTTCTATCAAAGTTGGATAATCCTTTTTTATTTTATCAAGAAAGGCTAAATAATAAGTGTCCCATGATTCTTTCGATTCTTCATCGATCTGATTTTTGAACTGCTCGACAAAAAAGGATTGTATTTTCTCATCATCTGTTAATATTTTTGTATCAGAACCCAAAAGTTCTTGTATTATAAAAATTTTCATGGTTGAAATGGCTTTAATCTTCGTTTCTTCCTCTCCAATGTATGTTGGAAAACAATTGTAAATATACAATTTTTCAAAAACTTTTTTATTTATTCTGTTTATTCTTCCAAATCTTTGAATAACTCTTGTTGGATTATATGGAATATCATAATTAATAAGTATACCTGCCCTATGCAAATTGTATCCTTCAGATATTGCATCAGTTGATATTAAAATATCATACTCGTGTTTTTGTTCGTATTCAGGTAAACCTGCATCAAAATTTTTAACAATTTCATCTAAAGATTTCTGCTTAAGAGAAGAGTTGTATTTTATAATCTTAAATTTTTCTTTGAGTTCATTATATATATAATCTACAGTATCCGCAAATTGACTGAATATTACTATTTTTCTATTAGGTTGTTCCTTTAAAAAATTTTCTAAATATTTTTTTAATTCTTTTAATTTTTTGTCCTCATATTTATTGCTTTTATTTTCATCAACCCATCTATTTTTAACCTTTTCAAGTAATTTTATATCTCTCTCTATTTCTTCTATAAATTCTTTTCTGATTTCATTCCCATCTATAAACCATATACCTTTATTTTTTAATCTATTGATAACATTCTCTTTGGACTTATTTTCAAGTAAATCTTTTGAAGTTATCTCTGGAAAAAGTTCTTCATCAACATTTCCTTTAAATTCTTCATTAAAAAGGTCTTCAGGATCAGGGATATATCCTTTTTTATATATTGGAACTTGATTGAACTTGTTAACCCATTTAATCATATTATTGTATGAATCAATCATATTATCAATACTTTTCAAAAAAGAAGGGATAGAACTTTCAAACCTGTAAACAAGCATTCTTCTCATAAAAGATGCTATATTTCTTTGACCCTGTGCAAACAATTCAAAACTTCCGAATTTTTCCTCAACCTGTTTTTTATATTTTTCATAGTTTTTTAAATAATCAACTGGTTTATACCTCGCACCTATGAGTCCTTTCTTTTTTGACTTATACTCTTCAGGTCTTAAATCAGGAGGACAAATTTGTTCTATTGTCCATTCATAAATTTCAGTTAATTCATCAAGATCGTATTTAATTAGTTTAGGTGATTCAACTTCTGAAAAACTTATTCCCTGTCTTTTTAAATCATCTCTATATCTTGGAATTTTTTCTAAGTCTATCCTTGTTCTTCTAATAATAAATGGTTCAATAATATTTCTTATCTGTTTACCTATTTTCTTAATTTCTTCATCATAATTTATTTGTTCATTATTCTTGCTTTTTTTCGTTAATTGCTTTTCTTCATTAATCAAATTTCTAAATGTTAAAGCAAGTGTTTCAGTCGTTTGAATAGTTGATTTTCCTGGTATTTGAAAAAGTTTTATCATCGAAAATATATCCTCTACTCTATTGTTGAACGGAGTTGCTGTCAGAAGGATAACTTTTCTTCCAGAACACAACTTATGAAGATAACCGTATGTTTGAGTGGCTTCATTCCTATATTTATGAGATTCATCTATTATTATAAGCATGTCTTTAGTTATCTTTTTATAATCTTCATAGGCTTTGTCTAAAAGCCCACTCGAGTAAACCTTTCCTCTAATTTCAAATTTTTTTCTGTATTTTTCCCATTCATCCATCAAGTGCGGGGGTGCTATAATAACCGTTTCAAGTTGAAAATAGTTAGCAATGGTAGCAGCTATAATACTTTTACCTAAACCAACAACATCTGCTATTATTACTCCATTATGTTTTTTTATTGTTGATATTGCTCTGTTTATAGCATCTTTCTGATACTCTAAATTAATATATAATCCTTCTGTTATCTCTTGAGGATATTTTAAACCCTCAGGCTTCTCAACTTCGAAATATTCTTTTAAAACCCTCAAATAAAGCAAAAAAGGTTCTAAAGGTGATTCAAACCAAACATTGGATAGAACTTTTTTATGAAAAATATCTAAGTTATTCTTACTTAAAATTTCAACCGAGTTTTCCCATAAAGAATCAAATATTTCTTTTGCATTTTCATAATCCTGTTTATCTCTTAAAATAACATTTATTTCACTTCTATCGGATAATCCTGAAATGCTTAGATTACTTGATCCTGTAATAACAACTCCGGGATAATTTCCATTCTCATTGTGAACTTTTGATTTTCTAAAAATATACATTTTCGCATGGTTTGGAATTCTTGTCTTTCTTATTTCAATTAAACCTTTCTTTACCATTTCCAAAAAATGATAAAAAGATTCTTTAAATTCACTACTATCAAACTCTTCTATATTGCTTATCATTTCTACATAGCTTTGATAAACTTTTTCTTTAATATCTTCATCACCCATATCTTGAATAGATGAAGCAATATAAACTTCCTTCAAACCATTATACAAAGATGCTTCAATATCCATACCAATAAGTATCTTTAGAGTTTTATGCTTAATATTTTCATACAACTCTTTATACCCGGAAAAATAAAAATAACCAACAAGAAAATAGAGTTCATCCGTTGTAGGCAAAATATCATTTATAATATCAGACAACAAAATTTCTTGATTCGTTATAAAAGAATGTTGTGGCATCTCATCCTCCTATAATAAAAGAATAATACCAAAACTTTTTTTTAAATCAATAAATTTATTTGGGGACGGTGCTTGACAGTGTGACATTTTTTATGCGTAAAAAACTATATCAAAAGGAATAAAAAGGTAAATATTAGAAACAGGATAAAAAATATTTTGCTTACATCTTTCAACTTTAAAGGTTTCTCTTCACTTACAAAAGATTTACCTTTTGTTAAAATTTCCTCTCTGTATTCAAATATATCTTTATCGTATTCAAGAGTGTTTTTTGATAAATCGTCAAGTATATAATCAAGTAAAGGTAAAAATCCGCTTGTTAAAACAAAATTTGAAAAGTTTGTATCAACAGGCAAAGAAATATAATATTTCCCTTTAGAATAAGAGACAAGTTTGTTGCCTCCATCATCTAAAATCAAAGGCTCTCCAGGTATATCTGAAAGTTTTCTATAATTAAGATTATCAAACCCATTCTTTATAATCTCTTTTAAATTTTCATCTCTAAAAATAATTTTTCTTTTCTCTTTTTCCCCAACTAATTTGTAATCTTTAAGAAAAATTATTCCTTTTTCTATTCCATCATTGGATGAAACAGCAATTTCAACATCAGATATTTCATATCCCAAAGTTTTTAAAGCTATTTTTAAAAATTTTTCATTAAGAAGATCTTTTATCTTTTTGTTTTTAAGGTAAACTGTTTTTGGAAACCTTAAAGAATCGATTGATACTTTTATAAATTTTAAAGAATCAACATTAGGGGAAAAATAATTCATGCCTTTCTTTAGAAAAAGTTTTTCTTCAATTCCATCTATACTTAACAGAGCAACCTTTTCATCTTTTGAAAAGATTTTAAGTTCAGGCAAAATGTCAACTATAAGTATCTCGAAATCGTTTTCAATCTTAATTAAATCAAAATCATCTCTGAAATTATAATAGTTTCTATCAGAAATTAATACTTTTTTCATAGATGGAGAGTTTATCCTATTTATCAAACCAACAAAGTTTCTTATAACTTCATCTTTTTTTAAAAGTTCTCCATTAAATGTTTCTTCTTTTCTAAAAGGATATGCTATCCTTTTTTTGTTATCAAAAAGAACAATTTTTTCAAAACTGTATTCTTTCTTATATTCAGTAATTATACTGTCCAACTTTTCAGATTTCAGATTCAACAAGGGAGTGTTGTCTATATATATAAAAAGATATTCAACATTCTTTGAACCGATGTAAGGTTTTGATAAAAATAGTGTTAAAAAGGAAAATGATAGAATAAAAAAGATTACTTTTAAAATTTTAAGAGTTAGGGTTGAACTTTTTTTAAAAGAAGTCTTTTCATTCTCTTCGAAAAAGTCAACATAAGGATATAACTTTACCCTTTTAAACCTTTTCGAAAAAAATAAAATCAAAAGGAATACCGGTAGAAGAAAAAAAAGGATTAAATTAAAATCTCTATAGAAAAACATTTTTTCTCCTAAAAAAGAACTTTGAAAGTGGTTTCTCAAAACCATCTTCGATCATAATGTGGTTATAGTCTATACCATTTTCATAGGAATATTTTTTTATCCTCTCATTTCTCTCTTTCAAAATTTTCATTCTGTCTGAAAATGAATCGAGAAAAAGAGTTTTTCCACTTTCAATATCTTTTAAATAGACATTCTCAAAATTTTTTTTATCGAACTCTTGTTTACTTTGTAGATGGAAAATTATGGAGTCATTTTTGAAAACTCTGTATATAGATAAAGTTTTCATCATATCTTCCAAATTTTCACCGAAATCGGTTATAAAGATAACAAAGGTTGACCTTCTAACCTTTGGTAAAATATCCTCTAAAACTTTTGCTCCTTTGGTTTCACCATCAGGTTTTATCCTTTCAAGATCTGTGTAAAGATGGAATAGAAGATTCTGTTTTTTGGAAGGTTTTTGAAAGATCCTTACCCTATCACTGTAAAAAGCATAACCGAAAGAATCGTTCTGTTTTTTTGAAATAAGAGCGAAAATGAAAACTAATGTTTTTGCATACTCGAACTTGTTTGCAAATTGCATAGATTTAGAAGAATCAAGGAATATATAAATATCAGTATCAGACTCACCTTCATTCTCTCTTACAAAAAGTTTTTCACTCCTTAAAAAAACCTTCCAATCTATCCTTTTAAAATCATCCCCTTGAATGTATTCCCTATACTCTGAGAATTCAGATGAGAATCCTTTGTATGGAGTTTTATGAATACCTGAGAAATAACCTTTCAAAATATATTTGGATCTTAAAAAAAGATTTTCGATTTTAAAAATATCTGAATAATTCTTATTCATTCACTTTATATATTTTTAAACTCTCACCATCTATAAAACCATTATATAGAAGTTTGGTTTTATCAAAAAATGAACTCGCTTTTCCATAATAAAAATAGTAAGAAATTTTGTTCTTTGCAAGGTCATCAAAAAATTTATTTTCATCATCATTGTAATAGAATACTCCAAAATATCTTAAATCAAGATAGTAAGAAATATATGTAGTGTTTTTTCTTTGAGAGTTTGAAGCAACATTGCCTGAAATGTTAAATTTTTTTAATTCTTTTGAAAGTTGATAAACTTCCTTCCCATAGTTAAGATCTGACTTTAACTCTTTTAAAGGCATTATCAGAAATGATAATGCAATTAAAATAAATATCATACTTTTTATATTTTCTTTAGTTTTAAGAGATTCCAAAACAATTAAAAACAATGAAACTGTAAGGTAAAAATTTATAAGTATATACCTTCTTTCAATTTCAACTGGAATGTATCCAATAAATGAAAACAAAGATGCTAAAAGAATTATTAAGATTTTCAATCTTTCTTCTTTAAACAAAAATGTTAAGGAAAAAATAAATATCAAAGGAACGAATATTGAAAAAGAAAAAATTAACCTTATCGTCCTTAAAAATCTTTCTAGAATAGTTTTAAGATAATAGTTTGGATTTTCAAAAACCATATAAATTTTAAAATCTGGATGTTTAACAAAGGATGGATCATCCCAGAAGGAGGTTGACAGAGTATCAGGTGGTTGTAATGGCTGTGAATAAACTTTTTTCAAATTCAATGTATCAATTGTTAGAAGTGAATAGTTGTATTTCCCAGTTGTTCCAATTGTAAAATATCCATATTTAGATGAGATCAAAATTATCCAAAATGAAGATAAAAAAGTAAAAATTAAACCTGTAAAGAAAATATTTTTTACCTTCACAAAATCCTTCTTAATAAGATAAACTGTAAACAAAAAGAAAATGAATCCTATAAAAAAGAAAAAACCATAAGTTTTTGATAAATATGTTAAAAATCCTACAAAACCAAGTATAAGAAAAGAATATTTTTTGTTGAAAAATTGTTCATCAACGAAAAAAGATAGGGAGAAAAGGAAAAAAGTTGCAGTTATAAAATCTGATGTCATCGTTATTAATGAAAAGTGAGTTGTAACAAATGGGATTATAAAGATAAAAAATATTTTTCTATAATCGGATAAAATATTTAGTTTTTTCAAAAATCTATCAAAGGAAAATATTGAAAATAATCCAATTAAAAATGAAAGTATTTTAAATGAAAGAATTCCATCTTTAAAAATCATTATAAATGGAACAAGAAGAAAAGATATAAGTGGAGACCAATAACCATTTATAGCAAGTTTAAAATTACCTGAAAGGTATTTTTTCGCTATGTTGATAAGGGAAATTCCATCAGGGTTTATCTGGTATCTAAAAAATGGGAAAAATGAAAAAAAAACTATTGTAAAAGATAAAAAAGTTATTAAAAGATAATTTTCAAAGATAAAATTTTTAATCTTTTCTTTCATGGTATGATTCCTCTGCGTTAACATTCCATATAGTTTCTTTACTTTTTTTGTTTTGAGTAACAATTTCATAACATTCTTTTGCACTGAGCATTGAGTGATCCATATTATTGTATCTATGCATTCCATTTCTACCTATAAGGAAAAGGTTTTCTATTCTGTCAGTATAATCTTTTACAACATCAAAATCTCTGTAAACACCAAAATATGCTGGATACGCTTTTTCTTCTTTCAAGATAACACTATCCAAAACATCATCTTTTTTGAAGAATCCGATTTTTTCCATCTCATCATAAGAAAACTCTTTCAAATTTTCATCTTTCCAGTTCCAAATATCATCTTTGGTGTTTGCAAAATATTCGAGACCCATCCAGACAGAGTTTAAATCCTTAACAAGGTATGGTGACCAGTTGTTAAATATTTGAGCTCTCCCAACTTTAACATCTTTTTCCTGAATATATATCCAGTTGTCAGGTATTATGTTGTTTACAGTTTTTATTTTAGTCTTATTTTCAAGTAAAAGTTTTTTCAACAACACTCCAACTGTAAAGAAATCTCTGTACTGTAAATTCAGAGCAACATCTTTCACATTATCTGGAATATTTTCACCTTCCATCCCTTCAAATAGATCCTTTATTGGAAGTGTTGATATAAAATAATCACATTCTATTCTTTCAACATTTTTTCCCTTATCTTCAACTTTAACTGCAACAATTCTATTACCTTTGATTTCAACTTTTACGATCCTTTTATTCTTCTCAATCTTTGCACCATTCTTTTTGGCTAAATTTCCAACCTCATCCCAAAATTGTCCCGGACCATACTTTGGATATAAAAATTTTTCTATCAAACTCGTTTCAACTTCCTTCTGATCAATATTTTTGACTTTGAAATTTTTCGTTAAAGCATGTTTTATCGCTTTTCCAATATCAAGCCCTTTTACCCTCTGTCTTCCCCAACTCGCTTCTATATCCTTACAAGAAACACCCCAAACTTTTTCAGTATAATCCTTAAAAAATGTATCGTAAAGTTCAAAACCGAATCTGTTGATAAAAAAATCTTCAAGGTTTTTTTCTTCTTTTATAGGCTTTGCCTTTATTTTTAAATAATCAACACCTATTTTAAAACTTTTTTTTAAGCCAAGATTCGAAAGTGTTTCAAAAGATAAACTTACCGGATAGCTGAAAAATTTTCTATTATAAAATATTCTTGATAACCTGTTCCTGACAAGAAAAAGATTATCCTCTTTTTCTGGATCAACTTTTTTCCCCCTATTTTCAAAATTAACCTGTTGGTTAAGGATTATCTGATCTTTTGACCTTTCAGTTTGAACCGGGAAAATTGATTTCCAAAAATCCATAACCCATTCAGACTTTGAAAAGAACCTATGTCCGCCAAGATCTATCCTGTTTCCGTTGAATTCAAAAGTTTTTGCTATTCCACCAAAATAATTCGACTTTTCAAAAAGTATAACCTCATAATCTTTATTTTTTGAAAAAAGATATGATGCCGTAAGTCCAGCTGGTCCACCACCACCAACAATTACTCTTTTACCCATTATTCCTCCGAAATAAAATTATAATATACAGGGAATTATAACAAATGTGTAAAAGAATTCAACTATTTACATTTTAAAGAATTTGTATGCTCTTAGTGAGTTCATTTTATCTTTGTAAATAACAAAGAAAACTCCTGTTTTCGAAATATAACTAATATCGTTTTCTCCATCTTTAAGTATTTTTATAGTGTTTCCAAGACAATCTATAAGTTTTGCGGAAGTTGCATTCTCAATGTAAATTTTATTGTTTGCATATAAAATTTTTGTTTTCTTTCCAACTTTTTTTGGATCTTCATTTTTTGTATTATTTTCATTTGACCTTAATGTAGTGAACTCTAAGTCATATTTGAAAAATTTTGTAAAAGTTACATTTAGAATGTTGTAAAGATTATCATAATTCAAATATTCAAAAGGAAAACCAAAGAATACAGATCTGTGTGTTGTGGCAATATTGTTAACTCCAGCAATTGTTGATTCTTTAAGATTGCCGAGATAGTAGTTTACGGTTACAAAAGTGTCTCTTGGAAATGGATAAACATAATCAACATTTGATGAAGTAGATTCTGTTTGTTTAATTAACCAAGTATAAGGATTCGAAGCATAGATTGAGAACTTATCTGCTGTGAAATAAATATCATCATAAGTACTTGATATGTAATCAACCCACAAATAGTAAGCAAGAAATGGAAATTCATCTTTTTGATAATTTTGTTTTGGAACTCCATAAGATTGGGCAAGATTCTCTCCAGAAACTATAATATTCCCACCATAGGTAAGATACCTTTGAAGACTGAATGTATCCTGTGGAAGTATGAAAGGTTCACCCATTTCTCCAGTATACAAAATAACTGTTGAGAACTTTGATAGATAATCGTAAGATGGATAATTTTCGGTTTCTTTCAAATTTAAGTATGTATAATCTATTTTATTTTGATCGAGTGCTTTTAAAAGTTCATAAGTTCTTTTTGCTACCTGTCCATCATCTTGAATAACAAGTGTTCTTCCTATACCAAAGAACTTTAAAATATCTCTAAGATAACTTGTTCTAATTAGAATATTTTTCGTTGAATCAGGTAGTTCTTTTGTTCCTTGAAGTGGATAGGAGTATGCACTGAAATCTGTTGTAGACATTACAGTTCTTCCGGGGAAATACAATATTCCTTTACTTTCTGGGGGAGTATACGCTGTTGCTGTAGATCTGTAAAGTTTACCTTTAGCTTCATAAACAAGAAATGGGAAATAGTAAGGTTCTCCAAGCCCATGATAATTACCAAGAACATCTATAGAGAAATCTGGGAAAGTTCCGGAGGGATAGACAAATTTGTATTGTCTACAAAAAGTAGAAACTGTATCTGTGAAAATAGTTTCAATATATGAGTACTGTGAACCACCATTGTTTAAAAGAAAGTTATTGAAATACTGGTTTAAAAAATCAACATAATTTGCATTCAAAAATTCTGCTATATTGTTCCCTTCAATGTAAACACATCCACCACTGTCAAGGTATCTTGAAAGTGTTATTATATCCTGTGAAGATAAAAGATTAGAAGAAGCGGATCTGTGTCCGCAAACTATAAAAACAGCACCATATTCAAGAATATCTGGATATTGAGGTAAAGAGTAATCAGATCTAAGATTGTTTGAATCAACCGAAAATCCAATAAGTGAGAAAGATTGTAAAAGGTTTGCCTCATAACCTATAAATCTGTCGGGATTATCAGGATCTCTAAGTTTAAGACCACTATCATTATCAAAAACAAATATTTTTATTCCTGTAAAATTTTGTGAAAATAATAGTAAACTTATTAAAAATATAGTAACAGATAAGAAGATTTTTTTCATCAAGACCTCCCATTCAATTAAGATTTTATAAAAATAAATCTTTTGTGTCAATAAAAAAATTTAAAAACAGATCTTGACTTTTTGTAAAAAATTATATAAAATTTTACAAAAGGAGGAAATATGAAAAAGATTTTAAGTTTAATTCTTTTATTTTTCTTTCTTTCCGTATTCCCATACCAAATCAACCTTGAAAATGATAATAAAAGTTTTGAAGTTTTTTCAACCAATATGAGTAAAAAGTTCATACTCAACTATGATAAGTATCTTCTTTTGATACATCAAAAGGATTTAGAAATCGAAAAGTTAAAATTTTTAACATTATCGTGTGGATACCAGTATATAGACCTTGTTAACGATGACCCTTCATACTATACAGTTAAAAATCTTATAGATTCAATAAAAAGCATAAAAAGGATTTCATCTGTAATTCTTGTTGGTGATGAAAATAGGATAAACCCTTACAGAGGTTATTTTAATCCTTACACTTTAAAAAATTTTCCTTCTGATATCTATTTTTCAAATCCATTCGAAGATTCTTCTTTTGTTCTTATCTTTAGGATACCAGTTTCAAACCAAGAGCAACTTAATAATTATGTTGAAAAGTTAAAAAATTTCCTTATCGATAATTCAAATTTTGATTTTATCTTCACCGCACCTTTTTACGATTATAACAATGATTCAACTGAAGATTACCTTTATTTTACATATCCATATTTTATAAACAGGGTTTTGAAAGGTAAAATTTATGGTGAAACTAACTCTATTTTTCCAAAATACACATTCACTTATGAAAAATTACCAGACTCTTTACTCTTCCCTTCATACGAATGGAAATTTGAATTGAGCGGTATAAATTATGAGGACAAAAATTTTATATTCACATACAGAGGGCATGGCAACACAATCTCTTCAGTTATGCCTGACTTTTCTTTAAACGATATCAACTATTTGAATTTCACAAAGAATGGGATATTTTTATTTTTCTCATGCCTTATGGGAAATTTTGATAAGGAAATCTCAGGTTACCAGAGATCTTTTTCAGAATCGATTCTTGTTTCAAGTAAAAATGTTATTCTAACTCTATCCTCTTCATCGGAGACATTCTACCAGTACAACAACTATATGATGAACAAATTTTTTGACTTTTTAGATGATAACTCTTTCAAAATTGAGACAACTGAAAAGGAAACATTCTTTTTAGAACTTTACAAAAAGCTTCTTGTCTCTTTTATAAACTATGCTGGAGTTAACGATTACTCTATTTCTCAGGTACTTTCATACAATATTTTTGGTTTTCCACTTTTGAGTCTGAATAAAAATTTTTCTTTTAAACCTTTCTCTTTTAAAGATAGTGTTGATATTTCAGATTCAATATTAAAAATAGAAATTTTAAACCCTTGTAGGTTAAATGTATTCTCAAAAGAAAAAATTATAGATACCTTTGATTTTAAAGAAAAAACAACACTTTCATACAAACTTTTCAACATAAAACCAAATTCATTTTATTATATCTCTTCCTATTTGGATGGAGTTCTTTTTATAGATTCTTTTTTCGTTAAAAATGACCTTTTTTCAATAGATACTTTTTTCTTTTCAGATACTCTTGGAAACAATAATGGACTCATTGAAGAAGGAGAACCTATCCAGATATTTTTCAAAACGAACAAAAACGATTATTCTAAAATCAATATTTTTTCAACAGATTGTGATATAGTTGAAAGTTTATCATTTGATGGAGAATTTTTTAAAACTACAATAAAAACTTTAAAAGGAGTTGAAAAATTAAACTTAAATGTTCTTATAGATTCTTACAACTTTTACTTTATTTTACCTGTAAACATTTTCAGAATAATTATAGATTCTTTGATTTCTTTAGAAACACCGATTTTTTACAAAGATAAAGAGTATCAGATTGGAGTTTCGATTTCATCTTTTAACATATTTCCACAGGAATCCTTAAAGTTAAAATTCATAGAAAAAAACTATTTTGTTACAACAGATAGTATAATTTTGAAAACTCCATTCAAAAATAATATTTTGTGGAACTATTTCACCTTTTTTGATGATACAAATTTTATAAAAATTGAATACTCTAACGGATACATATACGATACTATAAGTTATAAAGTTTTTACAACAAAAAAACATTCGGTATTTTTCTATGATCCTTTGAACAACTACCAAAATACAGTTTTTGTATCATTTTTAAAAGATTCTTTGGATATATTTTTATCTCTATCAAATAAAATAGATTCATCCTTTATCTATTCCTCTTACATTTTCTCCTTTGGTGTATATCCAAAATTACACCATATAAATTCTGAAGAATCTAAATTCATTGAAAATTTAGCTTCCAAAAATATCCCACTTCTTGTTGAAGGTGGAGATGTTTTTGGTTATGATAGAGAGGGAATTAGGATAAAAGAACTTTTCAATATTAAAAAATCTTTTGATGGAAATTACCTTTATAAAGGAACTATTTTGAACATCGAGCTACTCGATATTGATGTTATTTATGATACAACTTCAAACTATATGGATTATTACGAAACTGACCAACCTTTACTTTCATCAAAAGACATCTGTTTCGCTTCTCTGAAGGATAACAGAATAGCACAATCTCCACTTTTGAAAAACCTGCAATATACAGATAGAAATCTTTTATATTACTTTTACACAATATTTCTTTTAGATTTTGAGGAAGGGTTATCCTTCAAGGAAACTGTTGATATATCTATAAACAAAAGTTTTGAAATTTTTTCAACAGTAAAAAATCCACAGATTCTTTTATGTGAATTTCCAACAAACCTTATAGATTCTATAAAATTTGAAGATGGAAGGATAATTGAAAGTTTAGGGAAAAGACTTGTTAAAATTTTCGTTAAAAGGAACTCTCCACCTTTCTTCACAAAGATTTTTATTTCAACAGGTTTAAAAGAATACACTTTATTTTTAAAATACTCTCCTTACATTCAGACAAAAAAGAAAGATTATGAAAATAAAGAAAATATTTCAGATTCTAAAGATACTATATATTTTGACAAAATTGGAAGAAGGGTTTTAAAAAATGAACTTAGAAATTTCAACATATACTTTAACGAGAAGAAAAAAGTTTTAATTCTAAAAAAATAGTTTGACTTTATACTATCAATTTTTATAATTTCTTTATGATGTTAATTTTTCTGATCCTCTTTTTTTTAACATTTGAAAGTGTTTCTGGATACACTATAAAAAAAAATGATCTTATTAATTACTATGACACACTCTCTTTAGAAGATAAAGTCTCACAACTTTTCATAGTTTATACGAACAATTTTAAATTCTCTCAAAACCATCCCGGGGGAGTTATCCCATCAAAAACTCTTTTAAAGAATATTTACCATAAAAAGATTGTTCCTGAAAATTTTTTAATGGAATTTCCTATTCCTCCTTTTGTATGTATAGATCAGGAAGGAGGGAAAGTTGATAGGTTATCTTTTATTGAAAAAACACCTTCTTTGAATTCTATATTCCACAACTATGAAAAAAGATATGAAATTTTAAAAATTATGGTTTTAAATGAGAAAAGGTTTGGAATAAATTTAAACCTTTCTCCAGTTCTCGATCTTTCCTATGAAAAAAACTCGATGATCAGAAGAACAGACAGAAACATCCTGTCAACCGATGATTCTATTAAAGAGTTTATAGATACTTACATATCCTTACATAAAAGCAAAAAAATTTTAAACTGTATAAAACATTTCCCAGGTTATGGTGAAACATTCGATAACTCAGATGTAGTTATACCGAAATTTAGGGGAGATAAAAAACTTTTCGAAAAGAATCTAGATCTTTTTTACTACTTTTTCGATAAAGTTTCATTCGTTATGGTTTCAAACATTATATACCCTTTTCTTGATACAGTTCCAGCCACAAGATCAAAAAATGTTGTAAAACTCGTCAGGGATAGAAGGGAAGATATTGTTATCATAGCTGACGATATAGCATCAAGATCAAACAAAAACCCTTTCTTCGTTTTGAAAGAATCTTTTAAAAGTGGTGTAGACATGTTTATACTAATGAATGATACACTTTTTGAATATATGGTTGACTCCCTTACTCTTTGGATCTCAAAAGGAGAAATTGAAGAAAAAGAACTTGACCAAAAACTTTTCAGAATATTTGTTAAAAAAGAGTACCTTTTCAATATGATAAAAAATAAAAGTTAAACTCCAACAATTAAAATTTCAGGTACAAACTGTGTCATTATATCCCGAGCTTTTTTCAACTCTTCAGGTTTGTATGGAACAATACCTGTAAAATCATCTTTTAAAGTTTTCCAATTTCTAAACTGTTGGATAACATACTTTTTTGCACCTGCTATCAAAACACCTATCTCTCTAACATCCTCAAGAGTTACAAGTTGTGGAACCATAGTTGTTCTGAACTCATAATCAACAGATGAGTTCAAAAGAATTTCAATAGAATTTTTTATCCTTTCAAAATCAATATTCACTCCACAGGCTATAACATATTTTGAAGGTGATGTTTTTATATCCATTGCTACATAATCTACAAGATTTTCAGAAAGAATTTTCTTTAAGATATCTGGATTGTAACCGTTAGTATCAACTTTTACTGGAAGTTTAAATTTTTCCTTTAAAATTGAAATGAAACCTATAATATCTTCACTTAAAAGTGGTTCTCCACCTGTTATAGATATGCCATCTATGAAATCTTTTCTTTCCTCTATAAGAGAAAATAACCTATCATCCGTTATCGTTTGTAAAGATTCAAAATCTTCAACAAGTTCTTTGTTGTGACAGAAAGGACACCTGAAATTACATCCTGCCAAAAAAATTGTTGAAGAAACTCTGTCAGGATAATCAAGTGTTGTAATACCTTGAAAACCTTTTACTAAAACCATTTCAAATTTTTTAAATTCAAGAAAGTTCTAAACTTTAAACTCTTTCCTATCCTTGAACTCTTCCCTTTTTCCTTCATTCCAATTGTTAACAGGTCTAAAATAACCAACAACTCTGCTGTAGATCTCTGTTGGAACAACTTTTACCTTTTTGATCTCTTCTTTTTTTTCACCATTCTTCAAAACTGTTTTTACCTCTTCCATCTATTCTCCTTTTTCAACATAAATTTCAATACCATACTTTTCAAGTTCTTGGGGTGAATGATCATAAGGACAGAATTTATGCTCTCCCGGAATATAACCGTGAACGGGACATATTGAAAATGTTGGTGTTATTGTGAAATATGGCAGATGGAAATTCTCAGCTATCTTTTTAACAAGTTTTTTACATGCATTAGCTGAGTAAATCCTTTCACCAATAAAACCGTGTAAAACTGTTCCTCCAGTATATTGACACTGGAGTTCATCCTGTAGTTTCAAAGCTTCAAAAAGATCATCTGTGAAACCTACTGGAAGTTGTGTTGAGTTTGTATAGTATGGAACATCCTTCCCTGCTGTGATTATATCTGGATAACGCTTTTTATCCTCTTTAGCCAACCTGTAAGAAGTCCCTTCAGCAGGTGATGCCTCAAGGTTATAAAGATTACCAGTTTCATCTGTAAATTTTTCAAGTTTGTTTCTCATAAATTTTAATGTTTCAAGAGCAAACTCTCTTCCATTTTTTTGCCCAATATTTTCTCCAACAAGCATTAACGAAGCTTCATTCATTCCTACAAGTCCAATTGTTGAAAAATGGTTTGCCCAATATTTTCCATTTGCCTTTTTTACCTCTTCAAGATAAACTTTTGAATAAGGATAAAGGTTATCCTCTGTGAACTTTTCAAGAATCTTTCTTTTTATCTCAAGTGATTCTTTTGCAACCTCCATTATCTTTTCAAGTTTTGTGAAAAATTCTGATTTGCTTTTACTGTTATAAGCTATCCTTGGAACATTTATTGTAACAACTCCAACTGAACCTGTCATAGGATTTGCTCCAAAAAGACCACCACTCCTTTTTGGATGTTTATCAATCTTTTCTTCATCCTTACAATTCTTATTGGCAAGTAAATTCAGTTGCATCTTTTCACTTCTTTTTTTCAACTCCCTGTTGTCAAGCCTTAATCTACAACACATACTCCTCGCATCTGAAGGATCCATATCAGAATTTATAAAGTTACTGAAATATGGAATGCCATATTTTGCTGTCATCTCCCATATCTTTTCAAGGTTTGGATTATCCCAATCAAAATTTTTTGTTATGTTGTATGTTGGAATTGGAAAGGTGAAAATTCTACCTTTTGCATCTCCTTCCATCATCACTTCAGCAAAAGCTCTGTTGAACATATCCATTTCCTGCTGGAACTCTTTGTATGTCTGGTCCATCCTCTTTCCACCTATTATAACCCTTTCATCCTTCAAAGTTTCCGGACATACAAGATCCATAGTAACATTGGTGAATGGCGTTTGAAATCCAACCCTTGTTGGAACATTAACATTGAAAACGAACTCCTGCATAGCCTGTTTAACATCATCGTATGTCAACTCATCATATCTTATAAATGGGGAAAGGTATGTATCAAAATTCGAAAATGCCTGTGCCCCAGCTGCCTCTCCCTGTAATGTGTAAAAAAAGTTTACTATCTGTCCAAGTGCAGTCCTGAAATGTTTCGCAGGTTTTGATTCTATCTTTCCCGTTACACCACCAAGACCTTTTAAAAGCAAAAGTTCAAGATCCCATCCACAACAGTAAACTGAAAGCATCCCAAGATCATGTATGTGTAGATCACCTTCCCTATGTGCGTTTGCGACCTCTTTTGGATAAACTTTTTCAAGCCAATAGAGAGCTGATATTGTTGACGAAACATGGTTGTTCAAACCTTGCAAAGAGTAAGACATATTTGAATTCTCATTAACTCTCCAATCCAGTTTTTCGATGTATTCATCCATCAAATCAATACTATCCTTTATCAACTCTTTGCTTTTTCTTAACTGGTTATGTTGCTCTCTGTAAAGTATATAAGCTTTAGCCGTTTTAGCATGCCCTGATTCTATGAGCATCTTTTCAACAAGATCCTGAACATTTTCAACAGTTGGAATTCTTCCATCTTTATATAAAACCTCAAGAACAGCAACTATCTGGTTTGTAATCGTTTTGGCTGGTTGGATATCATCTCCACCAACAGCTTTCACAGCTTTAAAGATAGCCTCAGTTATCTTGTTTTCATCGAATTTTTCTATCCTACCATCTCTTTTTCTTATATATTCGACTTTAGACACTCCTCCTCCATTTTTTTCAGAAAATATTATCACTCACTTTCCATATGTCAATAGACTCCACTAAATATAGTGGAGTCTTGTTTTGTAAAATACAATATGTTGAAAAATAATTGAACTTATACTTTAGAGTTATTTTACAAACATCTCTGCTACCTTTAAAGGTATTTCGTAGTCCAAAGAATCATACAGCGTAAGTTCTGAAAAATCTACAAGATATATTTTTCCAACATTTGTTGAAACAACTATTTTCCCTTTGAAATATTCTATGTCTGATGGTGATGGTATATTTATCGTATTCAGAATGTTTAAATCTTTATCAAGTATGTAAAGTTTACTGAAAATATCTGTCAAAAATATTTTATCCTCAACAACTTTTACCTTTCCAAGATAGGTTTCAAAACTCAAAGAATCAAGATCAACACCATTTTTTATCTTTTTGATTTTTCCTTTTATATCATCGTAATTTCCAACAAGTGAAACATATATATTGTTATCATCATCAATATCAAGGTAGGATGGATTTGAACCTTTTGATAGATCTGTTTCAACATTTTTGAAATCTTCAGATATTTTGTATATATGTCCAGTCAAAGATGTATTATTTGAACCAACATATAAGAATCCATCCTTATAAACAACCTCTTGTGGTGCGGTTAAAGATATGGAATCAACTATAGAAAAAGAAGATTTTTCAATCTTTAAGAAAGAGTTTGACAACCAATCTGTAACAAAAATATAATTTTCATTACCATCTATATAAGCTGGAGAGCTTAAATCTCCCCTTTCTATCTGTGCGATTTTGTTTCCTGAAATGTCATATTTTTCAATAGAAGGAACTCCTCCAAAACCTGAATTGGTTATATATATGTTGTTCTCATCAACATAAATATCTGTAGGTGCTGTTCCTGTAGTCAAAAGTGGTGTGGTTTTAAGTTTAAATAAACTATCAACCGTATAAACCGCTTCCTTCTCCCAATCAAGTATATAGATAGAGTTTTCAGAAGGCTCTTTTTTTAAAAGAGAACAGGAAATTGAAAAAAGAAGAATAGATAAAATCGACAAAATAAAAAAGTTTTTTTTCATAAAACCTCCGTTTTTAAGTTAAAAGTTATTTTTCTTCCTTCCTTTATGTATCCTTTTACACTCTCAATCTTCAGATCCAAAGGATTGATTATTGAAAATGTCAATTTAAAATTTTTCAAATTGTATTCAACACCACTCTCATCTAAAGATATATAAAACGGCAAATATTTTGTGTTTTCATTGTTTAAAAATCTAATGGATCTATATTCAAAATAGAGAAAGAAGTTAAAATTTTTGAAGTTATAGAATGCAAAATAGTTAAGGTTGACAGGTGATGTGTAAAGAAGGATTTTGTATCTATCAAGAATCATTGGTGAAACCATTAATGTTAAGGAGTTGTTTATGTTAAAAAATTTTTTGTTATATTCAAAGCCTATGTAAGGGTTGTATGTTCTCAAAATATTTTGTGGAGTGTAGATGCCATTTATATTCACCCATCTTATAAGATCTTTATAATAGTTGAAACCACCCAAAAATTTTTTCTCCTCATCTGAAATAGTGAAAGAGTATGAAAAAACCTTTTCGTTCAACAGATTTTCATTACCTTTAGAAAAAATATCACCACTCCAATATAACTCGTTAAAAGTAGGTCTTCTTGTTGAGATTTTTAATGAGTTATAAAAAATATAATCTTTAAAGAAAAATTCTTTTGAAATTGTAAAACTATAAACAAAATTTTTTTTAAAAAAATCATTTTTAAAATTAGAAGAGAAGGAAAAAGAGTTTGAAAATTTTAAGGATCCAAAAAGAAAGTTTGAAAAGAAACCATAGAAGTATTCATTAATATCGAAAACCTTTGTTGATTTTATCCCGTTTTTTTGAAAGAAAGTTCCAAATATTCTTTTATCTTTTTCAAAATTTAATATGATGTTATCTGAAAAAGTTTTTGAAGTATCGTAAACTTTCAAGTCTTTGTTGTCATAAATATATGTGTAAATATTGTTAGAATAAAAAATTTTCAAAAATTTTGAAATATTAAAATTTAAATTAAAAATTCTGTTATTTTCAAATATTGTAGAGTTTAAAAATCTATGCCCCAAAATTCCCGGATCACCTGTCTGGCTCTTTCCATATATATAAAGTATTGAAAAAGAATTCTTTTTAAAATAAAGGTAATCGGAAGATCCATTTTGGTATGAGTTTTTTAGTTTTTCACTGTATGGTAAAACCAAATCATTCCTGTCAAAATAAAATTTCCCAAACTTAAAACCTTTAAAAGAGAGAGTCAAATCTATATCGTAAGATTTTCTATCATCAAAAGTTAGATTTATTTTTGTTTTATCACTCTTTTCAATCTGAAAATCTATTCCAGATGAAAAAAGGTTTTCTCCAAGAAAATTGGATCTATCATTTTTATAAAAATTTAAGGAAGAAAAAAGGTTTTTGGGAAATATTGAGAAAGGAACTGTTCTTGATTGTTGGTTTACAATCGGGACACCATCTATACACAAAAGGTTATCCTCATTTAAAAGTCCATCAACAGAAATAACATAACTCCTGTTGTATTCTCTTAAAGTTACCTGTGGTATTTTTTTTATTATCGAATATAGATCTTTTTCCTCTATTTTTATATTCAAAATGTCACTTTCTATTCTTTCATTCTCTACAACAAGAGGTTTATATATGAAAGGTTCAACCTCAAGATAGATATACATCGTATCATCTGTAACCTTAATCGTTTTTTCCTTATAACCCAATGTGGATAAATTTATCTCTTTTCCCTTTTGGATTTCAAAAGGTGTTTTAAGTTGGTAGGTTTTCCCTTCATAGGAAACTTTTACAAAAACAATACTATCATTAGTGGATTTATCGTAAACATATATATATGATGAAAATATTTTCACAAAAAGGAAGAAAATAAATAAAATCACTAATATTTTTTTCATATCCATCCTTGTCAGGACGGACCCCGTCAAAGCAGGTTCCGTTATCAGGCAGGTTTCCTGGCTTGCGGCTTAAACCTCCTGCCACCTTCCCCTTTTACGGGTGGTATAAGGCATTCGTATCCGCTTACAGTTGCTTGACAGCAGTGGACTTTCACCACTTTCCCTTTTACCTCAAAAGAGCACCTGACACTTTCATTATATATGAATTTAAAAAAAGTCAACCTTTTTTTAAAAATCTTTAAGAAGTTTAATATTGACAATTTCTCTATTCTTTATATACTATAAAATTCTAAAAATACAAACCATGGAGGTATAATGGTTAATATACATTTAAAAAGGATAGGAAAAAAGAAAACTCTATGTTATAGGGTTGTTGTTGCTGATTCAAGGTTTCCAAAAGATGGCAGATTCATAGATAGTATAGGTTCATACGACCCAAAAGGTAAAAATTTAACAAAACTTGACCTTATGAAGTATGATGCATGGATAAAAAAAGGTGCAAAACCAACAAAAAGAGTTGAATCCATAATAAAACTTTACAGAGAGAATAAATTGGAAGGAAAGGTAGAGAAAGATGAAATCACTTCTTGAATACATAGTAAAATCACTCGTTGATAATCCAGAAAAAGTAAAAATACATGTTTGTGAAGGGAAAAAGACAACACTCTATGAAATAGAGATAGATAAGGAAGATATTGGAAAAGTTATAGGTAAAGATGGTGCTACACTCGATGCTATAAATACGCTCCTTTCTGTATCATCCGTTAAAAATAACAGAAAATCTGTTTTGGAAATAATTGACTGATATGTTTTTTAAAGTTGGAAAGATATTGAAACCACATGGTCTTAAAGGTAATCTGAAAGTCCATTTTTATGATAAGGATAGAGAAAACCAGATTCCTGAATTTTTTTTTATAAATGGAGAGAAGATTTTTGTTGAGAATTTTGGTCGTATAGGTCCTAATTTTGTAATAAAGTTTAAGGGTATAGATAACAGAACGGATGCTGAAAAATTGAAAGATCTTTATCTTGAGGTTGAGGAAAAAGATCTTGTCAAACTGAAGGATGACCAATTCCATTCACATAAGATAGTTGGCTCAAAAATTATCTCTAAAGATGGAAAGGATATTGGAAAAGTTGTAAATATAATTTTCCTTGAAAATGGTGATGTTTTAGAAGTTGATATAAAAGGAAAAAAGGAGACTATTCTTTTTAAAAAAGATTTTTTTTCAATGATAGATCCTGAGAAAAAAATCTTAAAGTTAAAATACGAAGAAGAATTCTATGCGTTTTAGTATAATAACTCTTTTTGGAGAGTTGATAGAACCGTTCTTTGAAACTTCACTTTTAAAAAGAGCTATAGAGAAAAAACTTATCACTGTTGAAATAATAAACCTAAGGGATTTTGGAGTTGGGAAACATAGAAAGGTTGATGATTACCCTTATGGTCTCTCATCTGGAATGATACTGATGTGTGAACCACTCAAAAAAGCTTTAGTTTCTATAGAAGGTGAAAACAAATATGTTGTTTTAACTTCACCTTCAGGTATTCTTCTGAAACAGGATCTTGTTGAAAATAATTTAGCAAAAAAAGAACATATTGTTATCATAGCTGGAAGGTACAAAGGTATAGACCAGAGGTTTATTGATAAATATGTTGATCTTGAAATCTCTATAGGTGACTATATTTTACAGGGTGGGGAGATACCTGCACTAATAATAGTTGAAACTGTAAGCAGATTTGTAAAAGGTGTTTTGCATTCAATAGATTCTGCTGAAAATGATTCCTTTTCAAAAGGTTTTCTCGATTCACCTAAATACACGAGACCAAAAGTTTTTGAAGATATGAATGTGCCTGAAATTTTACTTTCAGGAAACCATAAAAAGATTGAAGAGTATGAGGAGTACCAATCTTTAAAACTGACATACAAAAGAAGACCTGATCTCTTAAAAAATAAGGACTTGACAAAGAGACAAAAAGAAATTATAAATAAAATAAAATTGGAGGATAAGAATGGCAAAACTTAATATCGACAAAATAAAAAAAGATTTTGAGAAATCTTTTGAAAAAAATGAAAAATACGATTTCAATATCGGAGATACTGTTGATGTATCTGTAAAGATAGAAGAGAGTGGAAAAACAAGAACACAGAAGTTCAGAGGTATCGTTATTGCAAGAAGGGGAACCTCTGTTGGACAGACTATAACTGTTAGAAAGATTTCTGAAGGTATAGGTGTTGAGAGGATTTTCCCTGTAAACTCTCCAAATGTTTCCGATATAAAGGTTGTAAAGAAAGGTAATGTCAGAAGAGCAAAACTTAACTATATGAGAGGAAGAACTGGAAAGGCTGCTACAAAAGTAGAATGAAAAAGAATTTAAGAAGTTTCGAAGAAAAATGGTGGAGTAAAAACCATTACTTCGTCGCTGGAGTTGATGAAGTTGGAAGAGGACCTGTTGCTGGACCTGTAGTTTCAGCAGCAGTGATATTTCCTGAGAATATTTCCATAGATGGTATAAACGATTCAAAAGAACTAACTCCAGAAGAAAGAGAAGAGTTGTTCCAAATAATTATGGAAAAAGCACTCGCTGTTGGAGTAGCTTATACTGATAATGTTGTTATAGATAAGATAAACATTCTTCAGGCAACTTACCTTTCAATGAAAAGAGCTTTGGCAAAACTGAAAATAGTTCCAGATGTTGTTCTTGTTGATGGTTATCCTATACCAGATCTTCTTTTAAAACAGGAATCCATCATAAAAGGTGATTCAAAATCTATTTCTATTGCAGCAGCATCTATAGTTGCAAAGGTCCATAGGGATAGAATAATGGAATTTTATGGGATGGAATACCCTGAGTACGATTTTGAAACGAATAAAGGTTATGCAACAGCAAAACATATTGACATCATAATTAAAAAAGGACCCTGTGAAATACATAGAAAAACTTTCACACCTGTAAAAGAGATAATCAAAAAAGTTTTTGGTGATAAGATCTGAAAATATTTCTAAAGGAAAATCTGGAGAAAATCTCGCCTCAAAATACCTTTTAAAAAAAGGTTTTCAAATAGTTGAAAAAAATTTCAGGTTTGGAAAATTTGGAGAGATAGATATTGTATGTAAAAAAGATGATCTTCTCGTCTTTGTAGAGGTAAGATCGAAAACAAATCTTAACAGAGGAACCCCAGAAGAATCTATTACAGATTTCAAAAGGGAAAAGATTTTAAAAAGTGCAAAATACTTTCTGATGAAAAACCCTCAATATAATAATTTTAATATAAGGTTTGATTTTATTGGGATAAAATTGAAAGGTAAAATTTTTAAAAAGATTGAAATAGAACATATAGAAAATGTTTTTTCCTGCGATGAATTCTAAAGACCTTCCCTTTTGAATATCTCTTCCACAAGTTTATGACACTCTTTATTCTCCTCCCTTGGTATATGTTCAATCTTGAAAGATTTCACTTGTGAAAGTATTTCGTTCACTTCGTTAAAAATTTTTTTCAATTCTAAATCTTTAACCATGTATATCCTTTTCAACTGTTTTACCACAAGTTCACTATCAGAATAAATCTCTATTTCAAGATCTTTTAATGGAAAGGTTCTTGAAACTTCCCTTAAAGCGTAAAGTAAACCTGACCATTCTGCACGGTTGTTAGTTGAGTTTTTGAAAAAACCGCCACCTGTCAAAAACTTATCTTCGTAACTTATCTTGTAAGCAAAAACTGCTGGCCCCGGATTATTTTTACATCCACCATCAAAATTTATTACTATTCTCATCTTTTTTGAAAAGGATTATCCTTCCACAGTTGATGCAGTATTCTATAGTTTTCATAGATTTTATTCTATCAAAAAGTTGTGCTGGTATAGAGGAATAACAACCAAGACAGTATGGTTCCCTTACAAGAATAACTGCCCTTTTTTTTCTCCTGTCATATATCCTTTGATACTTCTTCTGATACTCTTCAGGTAAAGATGAAACAAGTTTTTCCCTTTCAAGATCAAGTTTTTTGTTCTCCTCTTCTATATCTTTTAAAATATTGTTAATCTCCTCTATCTCCTTTTTCACATTTTCCATAGTTGAGTTTTCCTCTTCAAGTTTTTTTATCTGGTTCTCTATCTTTTCTATCTCTGATAGATTCTTTAAAATCTTATCCTCACTGTCAGAAATGTTGTCTTTTTTATGTTTAATCCCCTCAGATATCATCATATACTCATCATTCGATTTCACATTTGAAAGATATTTTTTATCCTCCTCTATCTTATCCCTTAAAACTATTATTTTCTGTTCAAACTCTTTGTTTTCGGAAACAAGTTTTTCCTTCTCTTTTTTTAAATTTTCAATTTTTCCTATAATTGAATCGAGCTGATCTTCTAACTCTTTCCTCTTCAAAGGTTTGTCTCCCATCTTTATCCTATTCTCTTCAATCTTTTCCTCTATTTGACCTATCCTTTGAAATATTTCATATAGATCTTCCATCATAACCTCCATATAAAAAGGGAGTGTTTAAACACTCCCTTTTTATTCTTGAAATTTTAAAGAATATATTTTTATTATTCACTGAACTTTCCTTTTTCATTTTTTCTTTCTTTTCCCATAAAAACCTCTTTTATCTGGGCGAAACAGGAGTCGAACCTGTGATCTCCGGTATGTGAGACCGGCGCTCTTACCAACTGAGCCATTCGCCCTAAAAAAATTATTATAAATTTAATAGATTTAAAGTCAAGTAAATTTTGTAAAGTTATTGACTTTTAAAATTTTTAAATGTAAAATTTAAAAAAAGGAGGAACCATGATAAAAAAGATTCTATTTTTTGGGGTTATTTTTTCTTTGATTCTAACTTCATGCTTTCTTTTACCACAAAAGGTAAGTGTTGATGACACAAAAACATTTTTGAATGATTTTGAAAATTCTATCAACGATCCAACAGCACAGTATAATGGAGAAAACACAACAATGTCTATGGCTGCTACACAAGATTTCTTCAACAAAGGTGGAACATCCAAAGGTACATTTTTGTTCCCATCAGTTTCTTTTAAAAATTTATTCAAGCCAGAAGTTAAAACATCAAAACTTCTTTTCAATTTCAATTATGGAACATATGAATATGATTCCACAGCTTATGACTTCATCTTGAAAGATGATTCTTATCCAGCAAACGGTTATCTGTTCAAATGGGTTTTTGTTGATTCCGTTGGAACAAATTACAACATGGAATTCTTGTTCGATTCTTTGCAGTACTATTCAGGTGATCCAAACCAATCAACACCAACAAAAATGTATGTGGCACTTAAAGCTAACAGCACAAACCTTATGTGGCTTAAAGTTAATGCTGCTTACACAACAATCTCAGGATACGGTTACGATGAGTATCAGCCAACTTCTTTGCAAACTCATTTCGAAGTTCCAAACGAAGTTGCTTTCGAACTCGATTATGTTGGACATGAGAGTGGAGATACTACGGTTATAATAGATTCTTTGAGGGCAAAGGTTGATGATATTTTAAACGATGATTGGAACGAATACACAGTCAGAATGAACAGCGATAGTACAACTGATTTCACAATGGAAAATAAAGAGGGATGGTTTATGGCAATAAACGCCCAGCAACCTGTTGAGGTTGATACAATCTATTCAAAAGTAAATTATACAGGTGAACTTAAATACAAAGATGTTCATGCTGCTGACCTTTCAGGTTATATATGGGAACCAGAAGATGTTAACCATCTTTCTATAATGGTTGCAACATATCCTGATGGCAGTTCGGATACTTTGATTTTAAATCCTCAGGTTCCACAGTCAAAAAAGTAAAATTGAAATAAAAGGGGAGTAATTTTACTCCCCTTACTTTTATGAGAAACTTAATACCTTCTTTTATAGTTGAGAAGATAAATTCAAACCTAACAAAAGGTAATTTTTTTGGATATGTTATAAGTGGTGATATAGAGAATTTTACCCCTATGGTTGAAAACCTTATGGAGAAAAGTAAAGAGGGAGCGGAAATATTAGGAAATATTTTAAACAGAACTCTCGGAAATGTTACAGACATAATCTATAAGAATGATGGATTCATAACAACATTTTCTGGTGATGCTTTCACAGCAATTTTTTTTGAAGAAAAATCTTTGATTGAGATCCTTCAAGTTTCAAAACAGATACTTGAAATTTTTTCAAACCTGAACAAAAAAAGTAACATAAAACTAAATATCAGGCTTGGTATTTCATCTGGAATGATAGAATGGAGAATATTCAACAATGATAGATCGATATACTTCTTTAAAGGGAACGGAATAAATTCAGCTATAAGAATACAACACGAACAGGAATCATCTGTAATAAAAGTTGATATTTCACTTATAGATAAAATAGATAAAAATCTTGTCAAACAGTTAAAAGATGGATATTTTATAGTAGATGATAAAAAGATAGAGACTTTAAAAACTATTGAAGAGAAAAATCAGATAATTCCTTTCAAAAGTTTAAATTCAAAATTCTTCCCTGAAATCATCTCCGATTTAAAGATAGAGGGAGAATTCAGAAAGGTTATTCCTGTTTTTATAAATTTTCCTTTCGACCTCGAAGATGGGAAGATAGATATTTTACTAAAAACTGTTGATGAAAATTCGAAAAAATATAACGCATATCTTAATAAAGTGGAATTCGGTGATAAAGGTGGAATGATACTTTTGATCTTTGGAGCACCATACACTCAAGAGGATATGGTTGAAAGGGCTATACTTTGTTCAACAGATATATTCAACCTTTTGAATGAAAATCATATAAAAGTATCCATCGGACTTGACTACGGAACAACATACTCAGGCTTTATTGGAAGTTCATACTGGAAAGAGTATACGGTTATCGGAGATATTGTTAACACTTCTGCAAGGATAGCAACAACCAACAGTTATAAAGTGATGGTTTCAGAAAGATTAGCATGCGAAACTAAAAGGGTCGAGTTCTCTGAGCAGGTAGAGTTGTCTCTGAAAGGAAAGGATAAAAAGATAAAAGTTCTTTCCGTAAAAGGAATAACCCAGAAAAAGAGTTTCGATTTCATATCCCCTTTTATAGAAAGAAAAAGTGTCAGTGAAAAAGTTGAAAAATTTTTAAAAAATATTGAAGATAAAAAGGTGGCAGGCATTATTAACATCTCCGGTGAAAGTGGAACAGGAAAGACAAGAATATCTTTTGAGTTGTTCTCAAAGTTTGGTTATGAGATTTTCTATACAACAGCAGACCCCATATTGAAAGAACCTTTGATGGCTATTAAAAATCTTTTTGCCAATATAATTGGTTTTAACACTTACGATAAGGAAACAAAAAGAAGAGAGATAATAGAAAAGTTTTCAAAAGATTTTGAAAACTTTTACGACATCGAATATGAGAGATTGTTTTCTTTCCTTCTATACTTTTTCAACCATGAGGAGACCTACCTTATAAAAAATCTTCCAGCAAGAGAAAAACTTGAGGGAACCTTTTTTACATTAAAAAACATACTTTTGAAAAATATTGAAAACAAAAAAGCTGTTTTTATTTTTGATGATTTCATGTGGGTTGATCAGGAAACTGTTGATTTTGTAAATTACCTTTTAAGAGACCAGTATGAATTTAAAAGTGTTCCATTCATATTTTTGTATAGGGAAGAAAATGATAGAGTGAAAAGGTTGAAAAAATTAGGGTGTGAGTCGATAGTTATAAAACTTGAAAATTTCACATTTGAAAATGTAAAAACTTTCCTTCAGAATTTTTTCAAAAGCGATATCTCAAAAGAACTTCTGAACACTCTATGGCAAAAAAGTGAAGGAAACCCATTGTTTCTTGAACAACTTTCAGTACACCTCGTCAACAATGGACTTCTTGAAAACAGAAATGGAGTGATAAGCTTAAAAGAATCCAACTATGAAATACCTTCTAATATAGATAGGTTGATACTATCAAGGTTGGATTCACTTTCAGCTCTTACAAGAGATGGAGTTCAAAAAGCCTCCATAATTGGAAAAGAGTTTGAAATACTTTTACTCTCATTCCTTGTTGATAAAAAAGATTTAGACAAAATCCTTTCAGAATCAGAAAAAAATAAAATAATTACTCTTCTTTCTGAAAAGAGTGCGTCTTTCAGACATATTCTTCTTTATGAAATAACTTACAGAATGCAGCTCAAAAAAAATGTTGAAATGCTACATAAAAAAATAGGTAAACTCTATGAAACACTTTTCAAAGATAACCTTATAAACTATTATGAAACACTCTATTATCATTTTTCAAAAGGTAATGTAAAAAATAAAGCTATATTCTATTTGAAAAAATCTATAGAGAAGGACATCTCATCCTTCTCAAATGAAAACGCAATAAAGCTTATAGAAAAATATCTCGATTACAGGATAAACAAAGATGAAAGAATAGATTATACAATAAAAAAAGCTGAGATTTTAACACATATAGGAAGGTATAAAGAAGCAATAAAAGAGTACAAAAAGGTTCTCAAAGAGAAAAACCTAAAATCTAAAACTAAAGCTGTAGTTTTAAAGGGAATCGGCAACGCATTATGGGCTATGGGTGAATACAAAAAAGCTTTAAACCAATACAAAGAGAGTTTGAAAATAGTTAAAACTTTAAAAGATCAAAAAGAGATTTCAGATATATACGAAAAAATAGGTATCGTTTATTACAACAAGGGAGATTATTCAAAATCTAAAGATATGTTTAACACAGCATTAAAATTCTCGAAAAAAGATGTTGAAAAAAGATTCTCTATATATTCCAACCTTGGACTTTTACTCTTTAGACAGGGTAACTACGAAAAAGCTATGGAATATTACACAAGATCACTCGATTATGCGAAGAAAAACAACAACCTTTCAGATCAGGCACTTTTCAATTTAAGAATAGGTTTGATACATTATGAAAAACAGGAATATGAAAAAGCTTTAAAAAATTATTTTGTTTCTCTTGATCTTAACAGAAAAACTGGAAACAGAAGAAATGAGGCTGTAACTCTTGGTAACATTGGAACAGTTTACAATGAAATGGGAGAAACAGAAAAAGCTTTAAATTATCTTTTTAAAGCTTTACAAATAGATAAAGAAATCAATAACCTTGAAAATGAATCGATAATTTTAGGTAATATAGCAAACATTTATGGTGCTAAAAAGGATTGGGACTCATCTTTGAAATATTACAAAGAGGCTTTGGATGTTGATAGAAAAATAGGAAGTAAATGGTCTGAAGCTATAGATCTTGGAAACATAGGACAACTTTTCAAACTACAAAAAAAATATAAAGATGCTGATGAATATTTTAAAAAATGTATAAAGATAATTAGGGAAATGAATGCGAGATACCCTTTAAGCCATTTTTTATATCACAGAGCACTCCTTCTTTTTGAAATGAAAAATTTCTCTCTATCTTTAAAACTTACCAAAGAATCTTTAAAGATTGCAAAAGAGTTGAAAAAGGATAACCTTATAAAAAGTTGCGAAGAGCTTATAAAAAAAATGGAGGATAAGGATGTCAAAATGCGACAACAAAAATGATTGTTCGTGCACATATCCCGGATGTGAAAGACATGGAAAATGCTGTGAATGTATTTCCTATCATAGAAAATATGGAGAATTTCCAGCATGTTTTTTTTCAAAAGAAGGTGAAAAGAGTTATGACAGATCTTTTGAAAATCTGATAAATGATAGAAAAAATAGATAAATATCTTGTCTTTTTACAGATAAATAATATAATAAATAGGCTGATGGGCCAGTGGCTCAGTTGGGAGAGCGCATCCTTCGCAAGGATGAGGTCGGCGGTTCGACTCCGCTCTGGTCCATTTAAAAAGGAGAAAGATGATTAAAAGGATAGGCATTTTAACAGGTGGCGGTGATTGCCCCGGCTTAAATGCTGTTATAAGAGCATCCGTGAAGACAGCGATTTCCCATTATGGCTGGGAAGTTCTTGGAATAGTCGATGGATTCGATGGTTTGATAATCCCAGATAAAATTTTTAAAATGGATTTGGACTCCATAAAAGGAATCCTTCCAAAAGGAGGAACAATTCTGGGAACATCCAACAGAGGTAACCCTTTTAAATACCCTGTGAAAAAAGATGGAAAAATCGTAACAGAGGATAAATCTGATGAGATTTTGAAAAATATTCTAAAATTCGAGATGGATGGTCTTATAGTTATAGGTGGAGATGGAACTTTAAACATAGCATACCAACTCTATAAAAAAGGTGCAAACATAGTTGGTGTTCCAAAAACCATTGACAACGACCTCGCAAACACCGATTACACATTTGGATTCTTTACTGCTGTAAACACTGCTACAGATGCTATAGATAAACTGCATACTACCGCAGAATCACACCATAGAATAATGATAGTTGAAGTTATGGGAAGAGATGCCGGATGGATCGCTTTGAATTCAGGTATAGCTGGTGGTGCAGATATAATACTTATCCCTGAAATACCTTTCGATATAGAAAAGATAATAGAAAAAATTAACGAAAGAAATTCAAGAGGTTCACATTTCTCAATTATAGTTGTTGCTGAAGGTGCATACGAAAAAGGAAAAGATAAACATTATATAGAAAAGGCAAAAAATGAGGGAACATTACCAAGATACGGTGGAATAAGTAATTATATAGCTTCAATTCTGAGTGAGAAAACGGATATGGAGATAAGAACAACGATTTTAGGACATATTCAGAGAGGGGGTTCACCCACAGCATATGATAGGATTTTAGCTTCAAGATTCGGCGTTGAAGTTTGCGATCTTATAGCACAGAAAAAGTTCGGATATATGGTAAATCTGGTAGGAACTCAAATAGTTTCAAGACCAATTGAAGAAAGCATAAGTAAACAAAAACTCGTTGATCCGTATGGACAACTTGTTGAAACTGCAAGAAGATTACAGATATCTTTGGGGGATTGATGAGAGTTTTAATAGTTACTCCCTTTCCATTGATCGCTTCACAGAGTGGTGTTTATTCAAAAGATATAGCAACATACCTTTCAAATGAAGGTGATGAGGTTCTTGTTGTAAATTTTGATAACGAGGAAACTCAATACAATGAAATTTTTAAAATAACAACACTCTTTTTTGGAAACAATAAAATACCTTTCAAATTCCCCTGTTTCACAACACATCCTCACACAGACAAAAATTTTTATCAGATGAGTTTACAGGAAATAGAACTATACGAAAAATATTTAAATATAGCTTTATCTAAAATCATAGATTATTTCAATCCAGATATTATACATTCACAGTATCTCTGGGTTAACACAAAAGTAATTGGAGATATTAAGAAGGATATTCCACTTGTTTCAACAAGTTTTGGTAACGAGATACAAACAGCTTCTGAGGATATAAGGTATGATGATTATTTAAACAAGGCTGTTGAAAATTCAAGGTTTATTATAGCACCTTCAAAACAGATAGAGTTGATTCTTAGAGAAAAATTTAAACTCGATGCGGTAAAATTGAAACTAATCTACAAAGGTTATGACGATGATCAGTTCAAATTCATAGATGATAATTTTGAAGTTTACAGGGACTATTTTGGAATTAGTGATGAGATAAAATATATAGTTCTCTTCCCTGAAAGTCTTAATTATATGAAAGGGGCTGACATCTCGATAGGTTGTGCAAAAAAAATTTTGGAGTTAAGAAAAGATATATGTTTCATATTTGCCGGAAAAGGTGATTTCAGCAAAGAGGTTGAGAGTTTAGCAAAAAGTGATCATAAACATTACCTATACTTCCCTGATCTTACATATGAGGAAAAACCTACAGTTTTTCATTTAGCTGACCTTGTTGTTCTACCTTTAAGATTTGAACAGTTTGGAACTATGGCTTTACAATCTTTTGCAATGGGAACACCTGTTTTATCATCAGATGTTGGAGAATTACAATTTTTCGTTAACAATGAAAACGGTAAAGTTATAAAAGATATTAATGTTGAAAACTTTTATAAAGGAATAATAGAGATGGTGGAAAAGAATTTTAAAGGTAAATGCTCACTTTTCTGTCATCAGTACGCTTTTAGAAATTTTTCAAAAAATTCTGGACTCGCTTTGATAAAAAAATTGTATGACTATGCTATTACTGAGAAATATTAGGAGGCATGATGGAGATAAGAAAAGAATCTTACTGTGGTTCTGAAAATCCTTACGATATACTCGTAAAAATCGAACCAGCTGAAAATGGTATAGATATTGAAGTTTCATCAACTTCGGGAGAGGAACAGTTTAAAAAAATAAAGGTACTCGTTGAAGAGATACTTAATTTTTATGGTATAGTAAACGCAAAGATAACTTTAAAAGATTATGGAGCACCAGATTTTGTTGTAAAAGCAAGGATGGAAACAGTTATAAGAAGAGCCTCACAAGAGATTGAAAAAAAAGTTTATATCGAAAAGATGGATTTAAAATATTTACCTTTAAGAACAATTTTCAAAATAAATATTAACAATCCAAAATATCTTAACGATTCTTTTAAACTCAAACCTGATGCTTTTCTTCTCGATCTTTATAAAGGAGTTTCAATAAATGAAAAGGACAGTTCAAGGATACTTGTCGGTAACTTTCTTAATGAAAAACTGGATGAGAGGATCTTAAGAATTGTAAAAATAAATCCACTCGATTTAGGTGGTAACGATGATATAGATTACTTAACTCAGTTCTCTCCGGATTTTTTTGTTCTTTCAAAATGTGAAACAGAGTACGATGTAAAGAAAACTTTAGAACTTGTTGAAAAATCTGAAAAGAAGTACAAAATTTTTAACAGAATTTTGTTAATTCCATCTATAGAATCCGTAAAAGGTTTAATAAATCTTTATGAGATATCTTCAGTCTCAGAGAGAGTTTTTGGTGCCATTTTGAATATTAAAGAGTATCTGACATCCTTGTCATTACCTTCAGAAAATGTTACAGATCACATTTATTTTGCTAAACTTGAATTCATAACCAAAGTTAAAGCTGCAAACATTATGGCATTTGAGACAACAATATCAAAAATAGATAATCCTGATGAGATCAAAGAGGAGTTAAAGCTTTCCTATGATTTAGGTTTTGATGGAAAAGTGATTACACATCCGAAACTCATCGATATAACAAATTCTACTTTCAAACCTGAAGCAAACATTGAAAAATATGAAAATACAGTTTCACTTTATACAAAAGCTTACGATATGGGTTCAGGGCTTGTTTTAAACAACTCATTTCTTGTTGACAAATATGAGATAATAAGATCTTTGAAATTTGTACAACTTTCAAAAATAAATAGAGAAGAGCAAAAGGAGTAAAGATGTTCAAAATACTTGCTATAAATCCGGGTGCAACTTCTACAAAAATAGGTTACTATGAAGATGAGAAAGAGATTTTTACAGAATCTATAAGACATCACAACGAAGAGGTTCAAAAGTTTAAAAAAACTATCGACCAACTCGACATGAGAGTTCAAACTGTAAAAGATTTTCTAAAAGAAAAAAATATAGATCTTAAAGATATTGATGTTTTTGTTGCAAGAGGTGGACCTTTCAAACCTTTAAGATCTGGAACATATTCAATAAACAAAAAGATGATCGATGATGTTCTTTCCGGAAATGTTCTTGCCGATCATGTTTCAAACCTTGCATGTCTTATCGCTGAAAAACTTTCAGTAAGGACCGATCAAAAAAAGTTTATAGTAGACCCTGTTTCTGTTGACGAGTTCGACGATATAGCAAGAATATCTGGACTTGAAGGTATAGAAAGAAAATCCCTATCACATGCTTTGAATATGAAAATGATAGCAAAAAAATGGGCTAAAGAGAATAATAAAGATTATTTCAAATCATCCTTGATAGTTGTACATCTTGGTACCGGTATATCAGTTTCTGCACATAAAAATGGAAGAATGATAGATTTAAACAACGCAAACGATGAGGGACCATTCTCACCACAGAGAACTGGAACATTACCTGTAACACAGTTATCAAAACTGATAATCTCAAAAAAGATGGATTACGAAGAAGTAAAAAAGATGTTAACTACAAGAGGTGGAGTTTACTCGTATTTTAAAAATGATAATATCACTGAACTTGTCAAAATGATGAATGATGGAGATAAAAAAGTTGAACTTGTTCTATCAGCAATGATGTACCAAGTATCAAAAGAGATAGGTGCAATGGCAACAGTTCTTTATGGAAATGTTGATTGTATAATAGTAACAGGCGGAATAGCTTACAACAAATGTTTAACTGATATTATAGTTGAGAGAACTAAGTTCATAGCTCCAGTTGTAATATATCCCGGAGAGGATGAAATACTCGCTCTTGTTCTTGGTGCTTTAAGGGTTCTTAAAGGTGAAGAAAAAGAAATGGAATATTAAAAATGTATAAAAAAAATTTCAACTTATTTTTTATTTTGATCACATTTTCCCTTATATTTTCCGAAAAGATTCCACTATCAACAGATTATCCGACAATCTTCCCTTCAGCGAGGATTAGAGGTCTTGGCGGGAATGGTACTTCTATTATGGGAGATATTAGCTCAACCTTCTATAACCCAGCGACACTTTCAGGTTTAACTTCTGGAGGGATATCTTTATCTTTTGAAACTGATCATTACTCTTCCTATGCTGAATTCCTTGAAAAAGATCAATCAGTTTATGGAAAGAATATTTCATTTTTTACCATTTCAACCTATCAGGGTGGTTTGAGTTATATGCCTCTTTTCAAAATATCTTACAGGGATTCCTTCTTTGATTCTTTGAACCTGGAAAGAGATTTTGAGATGAAACTCGATCAATACTGGCTCTCAATTACAAGCTATGCTGGTTCAGATGAAAAATACTCTTCTTCTATATATTTTGGTTTCAACCTGAAGTATCTCAACGGGAAAATAGCTGAAACAAAATTGATTTATGACTCTTTGGGTAATTTAAAGAATGGTTTTGCTGATATATCTTATGGAAACGGTTATGGGTTGGATGGAGGAATGGTCCTTTCTCTTTCAAACCTTTTTGTTTCACTTATGTTCAGAGATATTTTCACACATGTATACTGGGATTCTTACGATAAACAGATAATACCTATGAATGGAAATTTGGGACTCTCATATATTCCTTTGAATAATCTGCTTTTCAATTTTAACATTTCTAAATTTTTAAGGAACGAAACACCTTTTGTTTACTCTTTGGGAGGAGAATACAATTTTTTTGAACTTTCAGAAAAAACTAATTCTTTTTGGGATGATCTTAAGAAAGGTTCGCCGAGTATAAGAGTTGGAACATCTTTCAAAGAGATCCCAACTTTAAGTACAGCAATAATAGATATTGGTTTTGGATACAATTCAAACTCTGTAAGGTTTGATATTTGCTTTGAATCCACAATTTCAAAATACTATGTTGGAAAATTTGATTATTATTTAACTTTAACAATACCTATAACAATTTAGGAGGAAAAATGTTGATATCACAGTTTTTAAAAAAAGAAAATGTGATTTTCGATCTAAAGAGCAAAACCAAAGATAAAGCACTCGAAGAGATGGTTGATAAGATGAAACTTTCAAAAGAAAAAAAAGATCTTATACTTCTGTCATTAAAACAGAGAGAGATACTTGGAACAACAGGAATTGGTAACGGTATAGCTATACCCCATGCAAGGTCTGTTGTTCTTGATAAGCTCTGTCTCTATGTAGGTATATCACCTAAAGGAATAGAATATGAATCACTTGATGGTAAAAATGTTAATATAATCTTTTTGATAATCGCTCCACCACTTGATTCTTCAAACCAGTATCTTATTCTTCTCGGTAAAATTGCAGCACTATCAAAAAAATTGATAAAGAAGAAAGATTATCTAAAAATAGACAACTATGAGGATTTCATAGCACTCATAAAAAAATTGGAAGAGAGCATGGAGGATGAGATATGAATATACAGTTACAGTATCTTATACAGTTAAGTGATCTCGACACACAACTGGAAGAGTTAAAAAATGAGAGGATAAGGAGTAAAGAAGAATCTATAGGTTTTAGGGTTCAAGCTAAGGAGAATGAGATAATAAAATTGAGAGAGAATATAAGAAAGAAGATTGAACCTGAACTTTTGAACAAATATGATAAAATACAGAAAAGGTATAAGATGAGAGCTGTAGCACAGGTAAATGAAGGTGTCTGCTATGGATGTTTCACAGCTTTGCCAACAAGTTATGTTTCTGAAGCTGATAAAAACAACAAAATAATAACCTGTCCAAACTGTGGGAGGATACTATTTTGGATAGAATAGTTGAAAAAACTATAACAAATTTAGAAAAGCACCATTTTGAAGTTTACTATTTTGAGGATTTTGAAAAATTGAAGGAAAAGGTCAAAGATTATTTGAAAATCTATGAGAGATTCTCTTTCGGTGGATCAACAACATTGGTTCAAACAAAATTGAAAGATTTTATAATAGAGAATGGGAAAAAATATATTGAGAGAATAACAGGTGATGATGAAGAGAAGAAAATTGAATCTGAAAGGGCAGCTCTTCTTTCCGATATATATTTTATGTCTACAAACGCCATATCATCTACCGGTGCACTTATAAATATAGACAAAAGGGGAAACAGAGTTGGAGCGTTGATTTTTGGTCCTAAAAAGGTTGTTGTGATAGCATCAACTAATAAAATTACCAAAGATATAGATTCCGCTATAGAAAGAGCAAAAAATATAGCAGCAGTTTCAAACTGCAAAAGATTCAATCTCGATACACCATGTGTGAAACTTCAAAGATGTGTTGATTGTGAACATGAGGATAATATATGTTATACAACAGTAATAACAAAAAGGTCATTTCCTCATAAAAGGATAGCAGTTCTACTCTTTGAAGGGAACTATGGATTCTAAATATATCCCTTTTGCCCAGAAATTCAGACCTGAAAATCTTGAAAGTTTCGTAGGTCAGAAACATCTCGTCGGTGAGAATGGAATTATAAGAAAATTTATCGATAGTAACATATTTATTTCTATGATCTTTGTTGGTCCACCCGGTGTTGGAAAAACAACATTGGCAAACATCATAATCAAAAGATCAAAACTTCCCAAACTTTACATAAATGGAATAAATTTTTCAACAACTAACCTGAAAAAAATTATCGATGAATCTAAATCTTCAACTCTAATAATTTTGATAGACGAGATACACAGGATGAACAGAATCCAGCAGGATGCACTTTTACCTTACATAGAGGATGGTAATATAATAATAATCGGCACAACAACTGAAAATCCTTCATATGAGCTCACCCCTGCTTTGCTTTCAAGGGTTACAGTGTTTCGTTTCAACCGTTTAGAAGAGGATGATTTAAAAAATATTGCAACAAATGTTTTTAAAGAACTCAACATAGAAGTGAAAGATGAGAATATATATAAAACTCTTATATCTTTGTCAAACCATGATGCAAGACAGCTTATAAACATAATCCAAAATTTCTCCGAAGAGATAAAAAATATTAGCGATTCTACAGAGTTTGAAAAACTTATAATCTCAAAAAAATTGATACAGTATGATAAAAAAGGAGATAACCATTACCATCTAATATCAGCATTCCATAAATCTGTAAGGGGAAGTGATGTTAACGCATCTATATACTATTTTGCAAGAATGATAGTTGGTGGAGAGGACCCTTTGTATATTGGAAGAAGGATGATTAGGATAGCATCTGAGGATATTGGTAACGCTGATCCTCAGGCAATTGTAATAGCGAACAGTGCCTATGAAGCTTACGAAAAATTAGGTTCTCCAGAGGGAGAACTCGCACTTTTGCAATGTGCTATATATCTCGCTCTATCTCCAAAATCTGTTTCAGTTTACAAAGCATATTCAACCTCCATAGAATATGCAAAAAAAACTTCACACAAAGATGTTCCTTTCAAACTGAGAAATCCTGTTACAGATTTTGACAGAAAGGAAGGTTATGGAAAAGATTACAAATATCCACCAGAATTTGAAAACAGTTTTGTTTTAGAAAATTATTTTCCAGAAGGAGTAGAGGAAAAGAACTTTTATTCTCCAGTTGAAAGAGGTTTTGAAAGGGAGATGATAAAAAGGATTGAATATTACAAAAATTTAAAAAGGAGACTAAAAAATGAAAAATAAAAATTTAATCCTTTTAATTGTAATCCTTTTACTTCTGAACTTTTTTTCATGTAAAGATACAAACCAGAACAAAAAAGTTTCGATAGTTTCAACAATGTATCCTGTTAAAGCTTTTCTCGAGTCAATCCTTGATACGAGTATTCAAAATATAAGTGTTCTTGACAAAAATATTGACCCGCATATAGCAGATATATCCCCATCCAGTTTTGAAAAAATTTCCCAATCAAAAATTTTTATTTTTCTCGGTTCAGGAATAGAATTTGAAGAGAAAAATAAAAATCAGTTTTTAAATGAAGCAAAAAATTCTATAAAGATAGATCTTTCAAAAACTCTCGAAGAAAAATATGACCCACATATATGGATATCTTTGAAAAATCTGAAAAATTTTTCAAAAATCTTATACGATACTTTATCTTACTATAAAATAGTTGACCAAACAACTCTTGATGAAAATATCGATCTTTTAAATAAAAAAATAGATGCTCTCGAAGATTCAATAAAAAGTGTGATAGAAGAGAAAAGGATAAGAAAAATCTTTACGGATCATAACGCTTTTTTATATTTTGGAAATGAATTTAATTTGGATTTGAAAACAATATCAGATAATGAGGATGAAGTTTCCGTAAAGGATCTTAAAAATGTACAGGATGAGATTTCAAAAGAAAAGATAAGGATTTTTTTCTATACAAATCCATCATCTGAAAACTATGCTAAAAACTTTGAAAGTGAGATTAAAGTAAAAAGTTTATATATAAATCCACTTGAAAACCCTTTAACAAATTTTGAAAAGATCTTAAAATTTTTTAAAAATTTATGAGTTCCAAAATTATTCTTGAAATCAAAAATTTAAGTTTTGTTTTAAACGGAATAACAATACTTGAAGATATAAGTTTTAGAATAATGGAGAATGAACTTTTATCTATAATAGGTCCAAATGGTGGTGGCAAAACAACACTTTTGAAACTGATACTTGGTATATACAAACCAACAAAAGGTTCAATCAATTTTTTGGAAGAAAACTTATCAATAGGTTATCTCCCACAGAAGAAAAGTGAATTTTTTGATTTTCCGATTTCTATTTACTATTTTATACTTCTTGGAAGGTATAAAAAACCTTTTATCGATTTTAACGATGATGATCATAAAAAAACAAAAGAGGTTATCCAAAGGTTAGGAATAGAAAACATTTTAAAGAAAAGGTTATCAACCCTCTCTGGTGGAGAGTTTCAAAAAGTTCTTTTGGCAAGATCTATAGTAAGGGATCCTAAATTACTGATACTCGATGAACCCACATCTTTTATCGATGTAAAATCGCAAAACGAATTTTACAATCTGTTGTGGGAACTTAATGAAAAAATGTCTATTATACTTGTAACCCATGATCTCGGTGCTATTTCAACAAAAATAAAAAAAATAATATGTCTAAACAAAAAAATAACTTTCGATGGCGATATTAACACGAACAGGGATTTTGTCATGAACAAACTTTACGGATATGAAGTAAACATTATAGACCATAAGGAACATAAAAAATTATGATTCTACAATACAAATTTTTGCAGTTATCTATATTGGCATTGTTTCTTTATTCGATTTTATCATCAATAATCGGTAGCTTCGTTGTTTTGAGAAAGATGACATACATTTCCGGAGGGATTTCCCATGCAGCTTTTGGAGGACTTGGACTTGGTGTTTTTTTATCCCTAAATCCGATACTTACTGCCATACCTTTCACCTTATTATTCACATCTTTTCTGTTTTTCATTGGAAAAAAGTTTAGAATAGAAAACGATTCGATAGTTTCAATAATTTGGAGTTTGGGAATGTCTCTTGGCATTATTTTTTTAAATTTCAAAAAAGGATATACAGGTTATCTACTTGGTTACCTTTTTGGTAATGTACTATCTATAAACATTTTTGATATTTCTTTACTTTTTATGGTATTAGTTTTAACTCTCATAATATTTTTTATTTTTATAAAAGAATTTCTATTCCTTTCTCTTGACTATGAGTACGCTAAGATTGTAGGTATAAACAGTAATCTCTTTGATACTATCTTTTACCTTTTGATAACTCTCGGAATAGTTGTTATGATAAAAATTTCAGGGGTTATAGTCAACATAATATTTTTGACTATAGCCCCTTTGATAACAAAAGAGATCTTTACAAATATTTACAAGATAGTTCTCTTTAATTTTATTTTAAACCTTTTCTTTTCTTTAACAGGTCTTTTCATATCTTACCAGTTTGACCTTCCCACAGGACCTTCAATCGTTTTAGTTTCAATAACTACTTTCATAATATTCAAAATATACATAAATTTTATGAAAGTTTATGAACGATAAGTCCACTTCTAAGTTTCGGTTCAAACCATGTTGATTTTGGAGGCATAACATTTCCTGAATCCGCAACTGTCATCAACTGTTCCATACTTGTTGGATACATAGCAAAAGCTACCATATACTCTTTTGAATCAACAAGTTTCTGTAACTCTTCGATTCCTCTTATTCCTCCAACAAAATTTATCCTTTTATCAGTTCTCGGTTCCTTTATTCCCAAAATTGGATCCAAAACATTTTCTTGCAAAATGGAAACATCAAGTGACCTTATAGGATCTGTTCTAAATATTATTTCTTCTTTTGCTTCCAATTTATACCATTTTTTGTCAAGGTACATTGTGAAGGAATGTATCTTTTCCGGCTTTTGTGGACTTTTTAATTCTATAATATTGAATTTCTTTTTCAAAAGTTCCAAAAATTTTTCTTTTGAAAGACCATTCAGATCCTTAACTACCCTATTGTAATCCATAATCTGTAATTGATCATCAGGATAAATTACGGAAAGGAAAAAATTGAATTCTTCTTTTCCTGTATATTTCTTAAAATTCTCCCTCCTCTTTTTGGCAACCCTAACTGCTGCAGCAGATCTGTGGTGCCCATCTGCAACATAGAGGTTTTCAATTTTTGCAAAAAGTTTTACCAATCTTTCTATAATCTTTTTATCCTTTACAACATAAAGTATATGTCTTACATTCAACTCATCTTTAAAATCGTATTCAGGTTTATTCTTCTCTATAAAATCTTTAACGATATCATCTATCTCCTTTTCCTTCCTATATGTAAGAAAAACAGGACCTGTATTAGCATCTATTATGTCAACATGCATAGCTCTTTCTATCTCTTTATCCTCTCTTGTATGTTCATGTTTTTTTATAACATCCTTTATATAGTCATCAACAGATGCACACGCAACTATACCGGTCTGTTCATGTTTACCCATTATCTGTTTATATATGTAAAGGTAATCATCCTTATCTTGAAACAAAACTTTATCTTTCAAAAATTTTTCAAAATTCTCTTTTCCTTTAATAAAAATCCTTTCATCATGAACATTCCAATCATCGGGACATTCTATCTCTGATTTTTCAATTCTTAAGAAAGAGTATTTTTTATCTTTAACATACTCTCTCGCTTCTTTCACAGAGACAACATCGTAAGGTGGTGCTGCAACCTCGCTAACCATATCTTTAACCGGTCTTATACCTTTAAAAGGTTTAATCACTACCATATATTTCTCCTTCTTACCATGCAAAAAGTTTAAATTGTGAAGTGAACTCTTTCACCTCTTCTCTTATCTTGTTTATTTCTTCCTCATTCTCAACATTTGAAAGTACTCTATCAATAAATGTTGCTATTTTTTTCATATCATCCTCTTTCATACCTCTTGTTGTCATAGCAGGTGTTCCAACCCTTATACCACTTGTAACGAAAGGCTTTTCTGGATCGAATGGAATAGTATTTTTATTCACAGTTATTCCAGCTTTATCCAAAGCTTTTTCAGCAACTTTTCCAGTCAATTTTTTGCTCCTAAGATCAACAAGCATAAGATGTGTATCCGTTCCACCTGAAACCAGTCTGTAACCTTTCTCTTTCAAAGATTCAGCTAACTGTTTTGCATTTTTTAAAACCTGTTTTTGATATTCAACGAAGGATGGTGATAGAGCCTCTTTGAAAGCTACAGCTTTCGCTGCTATAACATGCATCAAAGGTCCACCTTGAATTCCGGGGAAAAGAGTCTTATCTATCAAAGCGGCATGTTCCTCTTTACATAAAACCAATCCACCCCTTGGTCCCCTTAAAGTCTTATGTGTAGTTGAAGTTACAACATCAGCATAGGGAACTGGAGATGGATGTAAACCTGCTGCAACAAGTCCAGCTATATGTGCTATATCTACAACCAGTTTTGCACCAACCTCATCAGCTATCTCTCTAAATTTGGGGAAATCGAAAAATCTTGGATAGGCACTTGCACCAGTTATTATCATTTTAGGTTTTACCTCTTTGGCAAGTTCTCTCAGTTTAGAGTAATCTATAACTTCAGTATCTTTCTCAACTCCATAATGGACAGCATTGTATAGAATGCCAGAAAAACTTATCGGGTGTCCATGTGTAAGATGTCCACCATGAGAAAGATCGAGTCCCATAAAAGTATCCTGTGGCTTCAAAAAAGCAAGATAAGCAACCATGTTCGCCTGTGAACCACAGTGAGGCTGAACATTAGCATGATCAGCTTTAAAAAGTTGTTTCGCTCTTTCTCTTGCGAGATTCTCAGCTACATCAACGAATTCACATCCACCATAATATCTTTTCCCGGGATAACCTTCAGCATACTTGTTAGTCATTACACTTCCCAAAGCTTCAAGAACTGCATCGGAAACGAAGTTTTCAGATGCTATCAGTTCTATCTTTTCATTCTGTCTTCTCTTCTCGTTCTCTATAGCTTCAAAAATTTCAAGATCAACTCTTTTTAAATTCTCCTTTTCCATAATCACTCCTTATTTTCCAGTTCAACGGTTTGTGTTGGGAAGGCGAATTTTATTCCTTCCTTATCGAAATTGTATTTAACAAGATAATGAAAATCCTCTTTTATCGCACCAACATCCATATTTTTGTTTACTGCGAAATTAACATAAATATTCAAAGAGTACTGATCGAATTTATAGAACCCAACATTTATTGAATTCTTTTCCTTTATCCTTTCATCATCATTCAGAATTTTTGTAACAATATCTGCTGCTTTTTTAATATTTTCAACTGGAGTTTTATATTCAAGTTGTAAAACATAGGAGATTTTGACAATATCGTTTTCCATATGGTTTATTATTTTGCTCTTTGCAACTATACTGTTAGGAAAAACAACTATCTTGTTGTCATACCTTTTCAACTTGGTTGTTCTAAGTCCTATACTGATTATATAACCAATTTCATCATTTATCTCAACAAGATCCCCGACATTTAGAACTTTTGAAAAGAAAATAGTCATACCACCTATAAGGTTGGTTAAAAGATCCTGTGCAGCAAGAGCTATTGCAGCACTACCGATACCAAGACCTGTGATAAGTGATAGAACATTTACACCAAGAATACTCAATATAACAGTTAGAGCTATTAACAGTGAAAAAACTAATACTGTTTTTTTCAAAAGTGACTCTATCTGTAGAGAGAGATGAATATGTTGTTTTAAAAGTTCGTCTCTGTAAATCCTTCCAATGAAAAAATTCATAAAAGAGACGAAAAGGAAGGTAAAAGTGAAAACATACAAAATTTTGGTAAGATCAAGAAGGATGTTGTAAACCTGAGTGTATTTAGTGAAAAAAATAAGGGAGATATGAAAAGATATTGAATAGATTAGTAGTATAAAAAAGAGTGAAAATCTTTTAAACACACTCAATTTTTTTTCTCTGAAAAAAATAAGTAAAAAGAGAGTTATTGATGTTGAGATAAGTATGAAAAGTAAAAGCAAAAGGTATGAACTCAATTTGTTATCGAATATAACCTTATCCATCATCTTTTCCTTTTATTATACTCTTTTATACCAAGGGATAATATTTTTATAGCATCCTCGAGTTCTGTTGTGTTCAAAACATACGCAATTCTGATCTCATCTTTTCCTTTATCAGGTGAAGCGTAAAATCCATTCGCTGGGGCAACCATAACTGTCTTTCCATCAACTGCAAAATCTGTCAGCATCCATTTTGCGAAATTGTCAGCATCATCTACTGGCAGTTTAACAACAACATAGAAAGCACCTTCAGGTTTTCTTGTAAAAACACCTTCAACCTTTTTAAGGTTTTCATAAACAACATCTCTTCTTTTTTGATATTCAGCTATCATTTCTTTCATAAAACTCTTCATATGTTTATAACCTTCTATCATTCCTATCTGTTCAATAGTTGGGGGACAGAGTCTTGCTTGTCCAAGTTTTAAAACACCGTTTAAAACATTTTTATTTTTTGATACAAGATATCCTATCCTCGCTCCACAAGCTGAGAACCTTTTCGATATGGAATCGAGCATTATGGAATTTTCTTCAGAACCTTCTATCTCAAGAATGGATGTATGTTTCTTATTATCAAAAACAAACTCTCTATAAACCTCATCTGAAAGAACAAAGAGTTTGTGTTTTTTGGCGATCCTAACAACCATCTCCATTTCATCTTTTGTAAATATTGTTCCAGTTGGATTGTTTGGTGTACAAACAAGAATAGCTTTTGTTTTTGGTGTTATCAGTTTTTCAAACTCTTTTTCATCTGGGAGATGAAAACCTGTTTCAACTTTTGTAAGAATTGGAACAACCTTCAACCCAGCCATAGAAGCGAACCCGTTATAGTTTGTATAGAAAGGTTCCGGAATAATTATCTCATCTCCATGATCGGCAACAGCCATCATAGCAAAAATTATAGCTTCGGATCCACCAGTTGTAATAAAAACTTCGTTAGGATTAACACCATATCCTAAACCATTAAGATAATCTGCGACAGTCTCCCTCGCAACCTTCAATCCCTGAGAAGGTCCATAGGCAAGAACATGTTCAGAATAATTTTTTATAGCATCATAAATATAGTTTGGTGTAGGAATATCAGGTTGTCCAATATTTAGATGATACACCTTTATTCCTCTACTTTTAGCATCATCAGAATATGATAAAAGTTTTCTTATCGGTGATTCCTGCATACTATTTACTCTTTCTGATATCTTCATTTAATTCCTCCATTTTTTCTTTTCTTTCTTTTCCTAACCTTTTTATCTCGTTTAAAACTTCCTCTTTCTTTAAAATATTCTTACTTTCAAGAACATTCACAAGTGCCTCTATAGATAGAGCATTAGTATAAAACATCTCTGCCGGAGATAGTTTTATCTTTAAAAGTTTACTATCATCTTTCTTTTTCTTTTTAAATATATTCATTTTAACCTCACAATTACATACCCTAAACCTATACCTACAAAATCGTATATCAGATCTTTATAAGAAACTGTACCGTCGGAAAAGTTATCATAAATCTCTTTACCAAATGAAAATAGAATAGGAACACTTACAGATAAGGTTAAACTCTGAGTTTCATTTTTATCTTTTATAAAACTTTTAACAAAGAGAGATGTGGATGCTGTTATAGCGAAAGTTGTGAAAAGATGATCTATCTTATCTTTTGAAAAGAATGGGTCAGAAAAAATATTCTGAATAAAAAAAATAAGAAAAATCAAAATCAGAAGTTTACGCATTTTTCAGGTCTCCTCTTTTCAACAAGAACCTCAACTATTGACCTAACACATATTTTTGCCATTTTTTCTCTTGTTTCTTCTGTTGCACTTCCTATGTGTGGAAGCAAAACAACATTTTTCATCTTAAGGAGTTCAGGTTCTACAACAGGTTCATTCTCATAAACATCAAGTCCAACACCTGTTATGAGATTATTTTTTAAAGCATAAACAAGATCTTTTTCCTTAATTATCTTTCCTCTCGCTGTATTTATTATGATAACATTTTTTTTCATCTTTTTAAATACCTCAATATCGAACCTATATAAAGTAGTTTCATTCAAAGGAGCATTTATAGATATGAAATCTGATTCTCTTATCAGACTTTCGAAATCAACCTTTTTTGCTAAAGTTTCATCTTTTACATTTTCATCGGTAAAGATAATATCCATTCCGAAACCTTTAGCCCTTCTTGCAACTGCCTTTCCAATTCTACCAAATCCGTATATTCCCAATGTTTTTCCAAAAAGATCTTTTCCAAGAAGAAGATCTGGTTTCCATCCGTTAAACTCCCCTCTTCTTACAAAATCATCACCTTCAACTATTCTCCTTGAAACAGAAAGAAGTAAAGCGAAAGCAATATCCGCGGTTGCTTCAGTCAGAACATCGGGAGTGTTTGTCACAAAAATATTTTTTTCTCTAGCATAAGAAGTATCTATATTATCGTATCCAACAGCGTAGTTTGCAACAATTTTTAGATTCTTTCCTCTTTCTAAAATATTTTTATCTATCCTGTTACTCAAAAGAGAGATTATCCCATCATAATTTTCAACGATTTGTAGGATCTGTTCATAGGAAATACCATTCTCATAGATATCGACATCAATTCCATTCTCTTTAAGATATTTTTTTGTATCAAAAGGTAATTTGTAAGTTTGCAAAACTTTCATAAACCTAAATCTCCAGCTACAGATTTCATAGAATCGAGACATATCTGGATGAAATCTTCCAATTTTAAACCTGTTTCCTCTATCATCTTTATCTGTTCTCTGTTAGCACCAGCTGCGAATCTTTTTTCCTTAAACCTTCTTAAAATAAAATCCAAATCAATTTTTTCTATCTTTTTTTCAGGATGCATCAAAGCTGCAGCAGCTATAAGTCCTGTAAGAGGATCAACAGAGTATAAAACTTTTTCTATAAGTTTTTTTCTTTCCTTATGACCCGGATGTGCAAGAATAGCATCAAGAATATCTTCTGTTACATCATATCCTTTTAAAATCTCCAAAGTTATGTAACCATGTTTTTCAGGGTTTTTCGCTGTTTCACTGTAATCTAAATCATGCAAAAGCCCAGCGAGAGCCCATTCCTCTTCGTCCTCTTTAAAATGTTTTGCGACACCTCTCATACATGCTTCACAAGCAAGCATATGTTTTATAAGGTTATTATTATCGATGTTCTTTTTTACAAGTTCAAAAGCTTCATCTCTTTTTATCATTTATACTCCTTTGTCATTTCTTATTCGCATTCCTTTTTGCGATATTTTCATAAAGATTCAAATACTTGAATATAGAATCGGTCAATCCAACTTTATAATAATATTTAACAAGTCTATCGTAAGCATCGAAATAAGTTGAATCGATGGAAATTACTTTTTTAATGATTTCAAGCCCCTTTTTTTCATTTTTTGTTTTCATATGAAGTTCAGCATAATTCATCAAAAGCTGACAGTCTGATGAATCGGTTGAAATCCCTTTCTCGTAATAATTTTTTGCGTTTTCAAAATTACCTTGTAAAAACTCAATGTTTCCAAGAAATTTATATGATTCAACATTCTTTTTCTCTTTTTCAACAGATTTCAATAAAAATGTTTTTGCCTTTTCAAAATCATTTTTTTTAACATATATTTTACCAAAGAGAAGATAGATCTTGTAATTTTCAGGGGAAAAGTATTCAGCCTTTTTTAAATAGTACTCTGAAGAATCATTTTCTCCTTTTTTATAAAAGGATAGGGAGTAATTATAGTAAAGTGTTCCAATAATATTTTCTATTCCTGAAAAATCACCTTTTACATCCTCATATCTTTTAGTGTTTATTATAGCTCTCTTTGTATCATACAATTTTTCATCTGAAAGATAGATGATATCAGCAAGAACTTTTTTTTCAGGATGAGTTTTAAAATTTTCTTCTGCTATTTTTAAAGCTTTTTCATATTCACCTTTTTCCATATAATTTTTATAGTCGTTATGTGAACAAGAAAGAAAAACTATTAGATACAAAAAAAGGATTTTAAAGAATTTTTTCATAACCGTTCCCATTTTTGGTTATCAAACTTTCAAATCTAACACCATATTTTGAAGGTAAAAAAATTGAGGATGTAAGTTTGAAAATCTCTCCATTTTTAACACTTCTTTCAGTAATAAATGTGTTAACTTCACCTGTCCCTGCACATGAAACATAAGAGAATCCATATTCTAAGGACATTTTTTCAAGCTTATGGCTTTTTAAATATTCTCTATAACCCATCTCACACTCTTTTATACTGTTATTTTTTAAAAGAGAGGAGAAAAGGACATCGATTCCATCTTTTGCAATCTTTAGGATTTTTTCTTTATTTTTTGAAAGTTTTCCAAATGGAAAACTTTTAGAGAAGGAAAAACCAACACCATTTTTCATAATACCTATATCTAAGACAACTATTCTGTTATTCTTCAAAATATCACCGTTCAATGTTGGATAAATAGTTTTAGGATCAAAACCAACATAGGTAGGCAAATACCTTTTAAAACCATCCTCATATATCAAAAGATCAACAGCATTTCTGAGTTGAACATCTTTAATGCCAACTTTCAGCATTTCCTCAACTTTTTCAAAAATCTTTTCCATCCTTTGGGCTATTTTTATAATTTTTGACATCTCGTTTTTACTCTTAAAACTACCCAAAGTCTTAGAAGGAGAAACGAATTTGAATGTAACATAATCCTTAAAATAGAAAGAGAAGGTTGTATTTACAAGCCCAACTCTTGTAATTCCATTTCCCTTCAAAATTTCAAACCACTCCTTTACAAAAAGTTTTCCATTCTTAAGGTATTCGAGTGTATCACCTTTTATGAGTTCAACACTACCAATATTTTTCACTTCAGGATACAAAAGATAATCAACTATAAGATAAACTTTTCTTTTTCCTATGAAGAGATTAGCATCATACTCTCCATAGTTGAAAGATAGATCCTTTTCGAGAAGATCGAACACCTGTTCAGGATCATCTATAAATATCATTTCTTTTTCTTTTAAAAGATTTTGAATTATTTTTATTTTATTTTCCATACTTTTTCAACTCTTCGTAAAAATTTTTCAGAACTTCATCAATAGGACCTTTTTTTATTATCTCACCTTTTTTAAAAAGAACACCAATACCCTGACCTCCAGTTATACCAATATCAGCATCTTTAGCTTCACCAGGACCATTAACAACGCATCCCATTACTGCCACCTTAACATTCTTGTTAACATTTTCAAGGATTTTTTCAACCTCTTTTTGAACGGATACAACATCAAAAGTTGTTCTACTACATGTTGGACAAGCTATAACATCTGGGACATTCGAAGACATGTGAATAGAAGAGAGAATTATTTTTGCAGTATCGATCTCGTATATAGGTGAATCTGAAAGTGATACCCTTATAGTATCACCAACTCCGTTAAGAAGAAGATATGAAATACCTATAGAGTTCTTTATAGAACCTCTCAAAAGTCCACCAGCTTCAGTAACTCCAAGATGGACAGGGAAATTCAACTCTTTCAATTTTAAATTAGCTTTTATCATCTCTATAACATCTGAAGATTTAACTGATAAAACGAGTTTATCGAATCCTTTATCTAAAAAAAATTCAACAGATTTTTTTATAGATTCAAAAAGAGCATCAGAACTAGGATAATTATACTTTTTTAAAATTTCTTTTTCAAGTGAACCACCGTTAACGCCAATTCTTATTGGGACATCCTTTTCTTTTGCAACCTTTATAATTTCTGAAAGATTCCTTTTTGATATATTACCAGGATTTATTCTTATCTTTGCACATCCTATATCAATTGCAGAAATTGCGAGTTTATAATCAAAATGTATATCTGCAATGATAGGACATGGAGAATATTTAACTATCTTTTTCAAAGAGTCCTTACATTTTATATCAGGGTATGAAACTCTAACAATTTGAGCACCTTTTCTATACAGGTTGTTGATCTGTTCTAAAGTACTTTTATAATCCTCAGTTTTTGTGTTTGTCATAGATTGTATTACAACCGGATGTTTACCACCTATTGGAATATTACCAACATAAACTGTTCTTTTAGAGTTCATTCTTCAACCCTTTTAATTTTAGCACCCAACTTTCTTAACTTTTTCTCTATAGATTCGTATCCTCTATCTATATGGTATATCCTTTTTATCTCGCTCTCCCCTTCAGCGGCAAGAGCTGCCAAAACGAGTGCAGCTGATGCTCTAAGATCTGAAGCCATAACTGGTGCTCCCAAAAGTTTTTTTACACCTTTTATTATCGCTTTGTTTGTATCTATAGTAATATCTGCACCCATCCTTAAAAGTTCTGGCACATGCATGAACCTCTTCTCAAATATATTTTCAGAAACTATCGATATTCCATCAACGAGAGAGAGTAAAGAGACGAACTGTGCCTGCATATCTGTAGGGAAAAAAGGATAAGGTAAAACATCTATATTTACAGGTTTTAAATTTTTGGATCCTTTGATATATATTTCATCTTCACTTATTGAAAGTTTAAAACCGATCTCCTTCAACTTGTTCAAAACTGCATCCATATGTTTAGGATTACATTTTTTTAAAACTAATTCTCCACCTGTTATTGCTGCGGATACAAGTAAAGTTCCAGCTTCTATTCTGTCTGGAATTACACTGTATTCAACTGGAAAAAGTTTTTCAACACCCTCTATAGTTAAAACAGGGGAATCGATACCTGTTATTTTTGCACCCATACTGTTTAGGAATCTTGCCACATCTGAAACTTCCGGCTCAATAGCTGCACCTTTGATTACAGTTTTTCCTTCAGCTTTTACTGCAGCCATCATTACATTTATGGTAGCACCAACAGATGTTCCCTTACTCCCTTCAAGAAAAATCTCCTTTCCTTTCAGCTTTTTGCATCTTGCCTTCACATAACCTCTTTCCAGTTTTATATCACATCCAAGTTCTTTGAAGCCTTTCAAATGTAGATCTATAGGTCTTTCACCTATAGCACAACCACCCGGTAAGGATGCATCAACTTTACCCATCCTTCCTATCAAAGAGCCCATAACATAATATGAAGCCCTCATCTTTCTAACGAAATCATATGGAGCGACATATCCAACTTTTGAAGGAACATCTATTAAAAGAGTATTCTTTTTGAATTCCACCTTTGCACCTATATACTCTAAAACTTTTATCATGTGCTTCACATCATCAACATCTGGAACATTTTTTATAACACTTTTACCTATTGTAAGCAGAGTTGCAACCATTATTGGCAAAACAGAATTCTTTGAGCCTGAAGTGTTCAATTCACCTGAAAGTTTTACTCCACCTTTTATTATGAATTTATCCATATCACTCCCTTTTTATAAATGGATCGAAATTTGAATAGAATTGAACATAACCTTTATCATAGAAGAAAAATTTTCCACCTTTCTGTATATCCCTGTAATCTGTTTCAAAACCTTTTCTCGCAATAAGATATGAATTATCTCCCAATTTTAATTTTAAACTCAAAATAAATCTCGTTTGGAATGAAGAGTATGATGTGGAATCGATGTTATCCCTTTTAAGGTTTGATATAGCCTCACCACCACTTATATTTAGAATGCCTTTTGAAAATGTGTAACCTATAAAGAAAAGATCTGTATTTTTTTCGAATATATCCTCAACCATCCTATAACCTTTTTCATAAAAAAGATCAAACCAGTTAACACCATTCTTATAAGAAAGTGAATAGGAGAGTTTTATCCTTGAATCTTTTTCTTCCGTTGTATCGTTAAAGTCGAGAAAAGAATTTTTCAGATCTAAAAGAGTCAATCTGAAACCTGTTGATAAAAAATCTTTTCCTTTTTCTTTAGTATAAAAAATCTGTGAGTAAAGATAATCATAACTTGTATCAAGTGTAAAATTGTAGATGAAGGAATCCAAAAATTCATCATAGGTATAATGGTTTTCTCTTGTAAAAAACTTCTTTCTGTATAATGTTAAAAATTCTACCTCTTTTATATTACCACCAGAAAATAATGTTAAAATGTAAGGGTTGTTTTCATAGATTCTCGGGTAAGGTAAAATTTCTTCATTCCAGTTTTTGTGAGAATAGTTGTTATCAAAATTTTCAAGTGTGAAGGAAATACTATTTTTAGTGTTGAAACCTATAAAATCCAAATGGAATGTTAAATCGGAGTCCTTTTTATAAAATGTTGGATTTGCCAAAAATCCTAAGCCGAAAAAATCTTTAAACCAGTATGTTAAACCGTATTCAAATATCTTGCTGTGAAATTCAAAATCATCATAGTAAATATTTTTTAGTTCAAAATCCAAAGATTTAAAAAGTGGTATTTTTAGTTTCAAAATGGATTTTATAGATAGTTGCTCAACATTGTAACATCCACCAGAGATCATGGCAAAATTTTCATTTTTAACAAAATTGTTAAAAATGTTGATATCAAAATCTGAACAGAATTGATCAACTATATATTCTGAATCATAATTTTCAGGTAAAATGTATGAAAAAATAAAAAGAGGTAAAAATAAAAAATATAACAAAATATATTTTTTATTCAATTTTAAAATCCTCAGATTTTCCATAAACTGAATCTATTTTCATAATGTAGATTCTCAAAATATCTTCTCTTTCTGGATCTATTTTTAGATCTTTTAAAATTTCTATCAAATGTTCAACCTGCTCTTTACTATCAACAGTTGAAAGTATGATCTTCGAGTATTTACTCTCGTCATTCAACTTATACTTCAAACCAGAAAAAATTGGTACATTTATATTTACAGCCTGATTTATAGTTTGTCCCTCAATAACAAATGAATCGTTTATTCCGCTCTCCACAAGAGAGTTTAAAACATCCTCATAGAACTCCTCTTTGTATAAAAGAAGTATCATAAAAAACATATATCTCTCCTTTTTATTTCCTGTAAAGATAACTTAGCAAGAATGGAGTTATAAGTGTTGTTACAAGAATCATTATAACAAACCCGTTGTAAACAACCTGATTTACAAACCCTCTTGAAAGTGCAATAGCTGCTATAACAAGTCCAACTTCTCCTCTCGGTATCATTCCAACTCCAACTTTTAATGACTCATCAAAACTTAATCCATTAAAATAACTTGCTAAACCACATCCAATAACCTTTGAAATAATGGCTATTATCGTCAAAATAAGTGTGAAAAGAAGGTTAAGATCATGTAAATTGATAGATGTTTTCACACCAACAACGAAAAAGAAAAATGAGATGAAGAGTGTATCCACTATGATATGCGTATTATCTAAAATTCTTTTAGAAAATCTTGTTCTTGATATAGAAACACCCGCAACATAAGCACCAGTTATTCCGGCTATACCCATCTGTTCAGAAAAATATGAGAGAAAAAGCATAAGAATTACGGAAAGACTTAAAACCATATCATGTGACCTGAAATTTGAAACAAAATGAAAAGCCCTGTTTATAATGTAAACATAAAGTATGTAGATAAAAGCTATCAAAAGTAAAAGTTTCAAAATCACAAGATAAAAGTTCCCGGAATGGAATAGAAAAACGAAAGAGATTGACATGAAAAGTATTCCGATAACATCATCTATAACAGCAGCGCCAAGAATCGTTATTCCACTTCTTGTATTCAGTTTACCAATCTCAAGAAGTGTCATAACTGTTATAGAAACCGATGTTGCAGTAAGAGTCAAACCTATTATGTAACTTGCATTGAAACTGAATTTCATCAACAGAAACAGAAAAGAGAGAAAAAATGGTACAAAAACTCCAGATAAAGCTATAATTAAGGATGCTTTCCCTTGCTTTTTTATACTTTCGAGATCTGTTTCAAGTCCAGCAAGAAACATAAGAAAAAGAATACTTATATCTGAAAAAAACTCTATGGTTTTATCAACTCTTATAATTTTCAAAACTGGACCACAGATTATTCCAAGTAATATTATACCAATAACAGAAGGTAATTTTAACCTAACAAAAATTTCGTTTATTATTTTTGTGGTTATAAGGATGAAAACAAAAATAAAAATTTCAGTCATTTTCTACAACCTTGTAATAGAATTCTCCATCAAATTTATCTATCTTTAAATTATCTTTCAACTCTTTTTCAAGATCTTCAAGAATCTTTTTCAAACTTTCACCATCCATTCCTAAAGAGACAGATATCTGTTCAAAGGTGCATGGCCTTCTTTTCAAAAGTTCTTTTACTTCCTCTTTCCCAACATTTGAACGATTATCTTTTTTCCCTGAAAATGACAGATCTATCTGAACAAAATCTCCAAGAAGATTCTTTATCCTTTCTTTATCCTCTTCTTCAATCGGTTTAGCCTCTTTATATGCAGGAGGTCTTATAACCGTGTTTATCTGAACCTTATCAACCTTCATCCTCTCGATTATCTTTCTCAAACTTATAAGATCGTTATCTGAATCGTTAACCCCTTTAACAAGCAAAATTTCAAGAAAGAGTTTTCCTTTATACTCCTTTGAAAATTTTATCAAACCTTCTATAATGATTGATAGTTTTAAATCTTTATGCGGCTTATTAACTTTTAAAAAAGATTCCTCACAAACAGAATCCAAGGATGGGATAACTATATCAAAATCCATAGATTCATTCCTTACATCCTCTCTGAAAAACAAAGAACCATTTGTTAATAGTGTTATGGGTAAAGTTGTTAACTTCTTAACCTCACTTAAAATCTCTCCCATCTTTACATTAAGCGTAGGTTCACCCGAACCGGTGAAAGTTATACAATCTATCCTACCTGTATAACTTCCCAAAAAATCTTTTATCTGTGAAACTATCTCTTTATCGTTATGAAAATCTATTCTTTCTATTATTTTGTTTGTAGTTTTACCAACTTCGCAGTAAATACAATCATAGGAACAGAATTTTCTCTCAACAAGATCTATTCCGAGAGAATATCCTAACCTTCTTGATGGAACTGGTCCAAATATAAATTTTTTATTCATAGTATGTAATTATAACAAAACTTATATAAAAGTCAAATTTTGCTACTGTAGTGTGATTGAATTATTTATATACCACTTCCCTTCTCTTTTTATAAGGAAATGTTCCATGTTAGATTTATGTTCCTCTTCTCCTTTTACTGTAAAATACATTCTCACCAAAACTCTGGCTGTATCATCAGCCAAAGAAATTATCGAAAAAGTATCTATCTTAACTTCTACATCCATATTTTTAAAAATGAATCCAACTATATTTTTGGTAGAGTTATATTCTGCTGTATCTTTTGGATCAATGGTTTCCATGTAAGTTTCAATATCCTTTTTGTTCATAGCATCCACATTTTTGTAAATAACCTTTTTAATTTTTGCAGAATCACTGTTGAAACTACAGGAAATCAAAACAATCAAAAAAAAGAGAATCGGTAAAAATTTTTTTAACATTTAAAACTCCTTTTATATTATTAAATCAACCAAAATAGGTATCAAAAGTATAGGTAAAGTTGAGGGAAAAAGTATCCTGTAAACCTTTGACCAATCAGCCTTAAAATATTCCCTTGTCAAAGACAAACATAGATGAACTGGTGAAAGTAGAACACCAAAAAAACCGGAAGCATAGAATAGTGTTAGTTTGACAAAATCGACTGAACCATTTGCTTTTAAAATTATAGTTGAAACTATGGGAAGAAGGATCCCAACATAAGCTTGATTAACACCGGTGAATATTCCGATAAGTATAGGAATGAAAATCAAAAGAATATAATATGTTGCTTTATAGTTTTGAAAAAGAAGAAAATTGTTTTTTATAATTTCAGAATTTGAAAAAAAATCTTTAAAAACCATAACTCCAACTATTAAAAGTATCATATCTAAAGAAAAGGATTTAACAAAAATTTCTAACTTTTTTTTGATTCCAACATTCAAAACTATAAGGAAAAAAATTGAAATCGAGAAGACTATTATCTCCTCTCTTAATTTCGTAAAAAGAATCAAAACAACTATCAAAAGGACAGGTAAAAAACCTAAGAAAACATTAAGTAAACTCCCAGATAAAGGGATTTTTCTTTCAACTTTAACATTTTTCAACTTTTTGATAAAAAGGATACCTATCAATAACGCTAAAATAGTTAAGTAGAATTGGTGTTTCATAATCTGTTTTATAGGTATATTCAAAATGTTCGAAGTCAATATCAATCCTGGATACAATGGCCAAAAATATTCCCAGATGTGTCTGAACCAGTAGTTGACAAAAGTTTTTTCTTCAGGTTTCATATCTATCTTGTCACCCAATTCGTTAACGATCTCGGAAGGGAACAATGCACCACCAGGCATTGGAAGAAGTCCAATGAACATGGGTGGAAAAATTATCGCATACTTTACATCTTTGAAAATTTCAAGCAAACTTTCAGATAAAGATTTTATTCCTTTTTCCTTAATAACATTTGAAAGAAGTAAAACTGAATATATTATTACAACAGTTTTGATTGTTGTATAGGATGTAATAGATTTAAAAAAAACATCTGTTATCTCTTTAAATCCAGAATAAAAGAATAAACCGACAAGAAAAGATGATATCAAAAGAGATATCCCTATATTGATTTTAAACCTAAGAGAAACAACAAATAATACAAGTATGAAAAAAATTTTTACCCAAAAAAACATCATTCACCTAAATTTAAAAGTGGAACAAGGTTTTTATCGAAAGGAAGTATAACTATCTTAGAGTTTTGTGTATTCAAAAGTTCCTTAAGATTCTGTATGTAATACCACTGTAAATACTGTCTGTTCAAAGATTCTGAGATCTTTTTCTGAGCCTGAGCTATACCTTCTGCTTCTATCAGTTTTCTTTCCTTTTCCTTCCTTTCCTTTTCAAGTACATAAACCATTTTTTGTGATTCCTGTTCTGCAGCTATCTTTTCATCTATAGCGGTTTTTACTCTCGTTGGAAGATCTATATTTCTGAGTAAAATTTTATCAACTATTATCCCCTTTTCAAAAAGATTCGCATAAAGCTCATCGAATATCTTTTTTGATAAATCTTCCCTTTTTTCAGAAAATATTTCTGAAACATTGTATAAAACTGTTGCATTCCTTATTGAAGTTCTTATCGCAGGTCTCACTATTTTTTCAACATAGTTTGTTCCAATGTTTTGATAGACATCAACAGCTTTTTGTGGATCGAGTTTATACCACACGCTTATATCGAGCGAGATTGTTAAACCATCCCTTGTCAATGAGGTTATAGCATCATCTCCCTTTTTTACACCCTCCTCTTTAGCTATAGACATTGTGTAATCCTGTGTTCTCACATCCATCATTACCACCTGAACAAAAGGAAAAACGAAGTGTAAGCCATTCTTTAAAACTTTTTTGTTAAGGTTTCCAAAAAGTACCTGCACACCAACATAACCTGGTTGTACTATTCTTACAGAACTGACAAGAATAATAAAAATGAGTAAGATGGAAACCGTTATAAAGAGATTTTTTCTATTAATAAATCTAATTTTCAATCCAGCATTCGTTGCAATAAAATATCCTATTATCAAAAGAAAAATCAAAAAAATTACTAATGGCATTTATCCCCCTTTTTTAAGATTATCGAACATTTCCTTTAGGGTTTCGTAATCGAAACCTTTTCTATAATACCTTTGGATTACCTTTTCATCAAGATTCTTTTCTCTTTTCAACAAATTTTGAAGAACTTCTTTTTCATCATAAGAATCAAGGAAATCTTTAATATAATTTCTATCAACATTCCCTTTGAATTTTGAAAAAATTTTATTTTCTATCTCTCTTTTAGAATATTTCTTTTGGGATGAAAGGTAATCGAGGTAATCTTTAAGATAGGAAATATCATCTATCAAACCATTATTTTTGAATTCTAAAATTAATGTTTCTATGATCTCTTTATCAACCTTTCGAATAAGAAGTTTTTCTCTCAACTTTTGTTCCGTGTATCTTTTTCTCGATATTATGTTGTAAAGATACCTTTTAGAATCATATATCTGCGTCTCTTTTTTTAAATTTTCAATAAGGTTATCATCAACCTCTTTGCCAGAAAAGAGATCAAATTTCAACAAAAGTTGATCATAGGTTGAAAGAGAAAATTTTTCATCAATAAAAATATTCACTTTCTCTTTATTTCTCTTTGCTCTCTCTATTTTTGTTATCTTCAACTATCATCCCCAAAGCTTTTCTTATTTTAGTTTCTATCTCATCCGCCACCTTCTTATTCTCTCTTAAAAATTGTCTCACATTCTCTTTTCCCTGTCCAAGTTTTATATCTCCATAAGAAAACCATGCTCCAGTTTTTTCAATAATGTTCAAACTTGTTCCAAGATCAACTATCTCGCCATCCTTAGATATTCCCTCTCCAAAATATATTGAAACGAGAGCTTTTTTGAATGGTGGTGCAACTTTGTTTTTTACTACTTTAACCTCAATGTTGTTTCCAACTTCCTCTTCACCAACCTTTATAGAACTTATTCTTCTCACTTCAAGCCTTACTGAAGCATGAAACTTTAGAGCAAGCCCTCCCGGCGTTGTCATAGGGTTACCAAACATAACACCAATTTTGTATCTCACCTGATTTATAAATATTACTGCAGTCTTTGATCTGTTTATAACAGCGGTAAGTTTTCTCAAAGCTTGAGACATCAACCTCGCCTGCAATCCCATGTGAGAATCACCCATATCTCCCTCTATCTCTGCTTTTGGAACAAGTGCTGCAACCGAATCAATAACTACAACATCTATACTTCCACTACTAACAAGTTTTTCAGTTATCTCAAGAGCCTGTTCACCCGTATCAGGTTGTGATACAAGAAGGTTATCTATATCTACTCCGAGTTTCGTTGCATAAGTTGGATCGAGAGCATGTTCTGCGTCAATGTAGGCAGCCATCCCTCCATTTTTCTGAGCTTGAGCAACAACCTGTAAAGCGAGTGTAGTTTTACCACTTGATTCTGCACCATAAATTTCAACTATCCTTCCCCTCGGAATACCACCAACTCCCAAAGCAGCATCTATAGCTATTGAACCTGTTGAAATTATATCTCCAGCAACCATACCCTTGTCACCAAGACGCATTATCGCACCTTTTCCAAAATCTTTCTCTATCTGTTTCAATGTCATTTCAAGTGATTTCATTTTGTTACTATCCATATCTATACCTCCTGATTTATTTCATGTAAAGGAATGTAAATTGGTTGATTATCGACAAATTTCGACTCAAAAAGAACCAAAGAATTTATAGAGTATTTCTTTGATTCGAAGAATGTTTTCTTCTCGTTTACAAATTTAAAAAGTAGATTTCCATCGAATTCTTCCTTTATTCTCGCTATAGTTATATGAGCGTTAAAATTTTTTCTATCAAAATCTATCCCTTTTTTAATTAGATTTTCCCTTATATTGCCCACAGTATCCTTCAATTCATCAGTTACTTCAAGGGAATAAAAGAATATCGCAGGATAGTTGTTTTTGTTAAAGAATTTTAAGCCTTCACCTTTTACCTGTATGGATTTGAAATTGACAGAATTCATTATATCTATAATCTGTGGAACAACCTTTTCATCCACCTGACCTAAAAAAGCAACTGTTATATGCATGTTATCAGGTTTAACCCAATTTACACCTTTAAGCTCAAGATTGTTTTTTATTTTATGTTGAACAAGCAAAAGTTCATTTTTTAAATCTGATGGAATTTTAAAGGCGATGAATAATCTTTTACTCATTCTTTATCCTCCTTAAAATTGAAAAAATCGAAAGATTAACAGATTTCTGTCTTACAATATCCCTGCTTCCATTAAAAACATACTTCTCAGTTTGTAATCTATTTTTGTAAAATGTTGAAATGAAAACTGTTCCAACAGGTTTTTCTATACTGCCACCTGAAGGACCAGCGATACCGGTTATTGAAACGGAAATATCAGATCTAAAAATTTTAGAACAATTTTTTGCCATCATCTCTGCAACTTCAGAAGAAACTGCACCATATTTTTCTAACAGTTTTCTATCAACTTTCAGAATACTATTTTTTGAACCGTTCGAATAAACAACTACTCCACCAAGAAAAAATTTACTCGATCCTTCAATGTCTGTAAGGTATTTTGATAAAAGACCTCCAGTGCATGACTCTGCAACGGAGAGTTTTAAATTCTTCTTTTCCAACTCTCCTTTTAGATAAAGGTTTAAATCTTTAGCATCAGTTTCAAGAAATTTTCCTTTAAATTTATTCTTTAAAAATTTTAAAATTTCCTTTTTTGAAAAGTATAGATCAATAAAACCAAAGATTGGATAGAAGTGTATATCTGAAATAGTTTTTGAATCGAATTCTTCTTTCAGTAACTGATATATCTGAGTTTCTGTAGTATCAAAAATTTTTATATTATATTCTTTCCTAACTGCCCTGTTTGGAATAACCTTTTCAAGAACATTATCTGTTATCCATTCAACCTCTCTCGTTACACCGGGTAATAAAAATATTTTTACACCTTTATAAACAATAGAATGGCAGAATGCAATTCCTGCGCCATTTTCAAATATTTTTGAACCACTTATAGTTAATGATTGTCTTATTAGAATTTTGTTATCAGCTTTCATCTTTTTGGAAATTTTTTCATATATCTTTTCAGAAAAAACAAGTTTTCTTTTTAAGGATTTCGCAACAGCACTTAATGTTATATCATCGACTGTTGGTCCCAAACCACCTGTTATAACTATAATTTTGGAATCTTTAATCGAAAGATGTAAAACTCTATTTATATTTTTAAAATTGTCTCCAACGAAATATTTGCCTGTTATGAAATATCCTTTTTTCAAAAGCAAATTTGAAATTATCGTTGAATTTCTTTCAACTATTCTGTTTTTTAAAATCTCATCCCCAACTATTATTATTGATGCTTTCATAAAATAAAAATTATAAAATGTGTTATAAGGTTTGCCAGAATTCCTGCCATTATATCATCAAGAAGTATTCCAGTTGCACCTTCAATTTTTTCAAATCTATCGAGAAAAAAAATTTTTGAAATATCGAGGTATCTGAAGATCAGAATTGAAATAAATATAACTAAGAAATTTTTTGGTAAAAACATTATTGAAATTGTAGCTCCAACAAGTTCATCTATAACTATTCTTTTATCATCTCCAAAAAATTTTTTCGAGTTGGATATCGAAATATATGAAAGAAAAAGAATCAAAGAGAAAAAATCAAATAGAATAGTGAAACTACCTTTTATAAAAAAGAACCATAAAAAAAGAAGAAGGAAAGAAACTATTGTTCCGCCACCTTTAATTTTTCCTATAAAAAAAACAGTATTGATAACAGAATAAAAGAATTCGATCATCTGTAAATCTCTGGAATCTTTTTAAGTTCTTTTATCTCTTCCTGTGAGAAAAGGGTAAGATAGTTTAAAATTATTATAATCCTTTTTTCGTTTTTAAAAATTCCAACACCTTCTATATATTCCAATTTATTTTCTGGAAGAAAAGGTGGAATACTTTTTATATCTGGTTTTTCAAGCTTAACTATTCCAATGAGTTTATCAACATAAAAACCTATCCTAAGTTCGTCGAGTTTCATTATAACTATAGAGCCGTTTTCACTCCTCCTATTAACTTTCAACCCAAACTTTTCTCTAAGATCAAAAAGAGGAAGAAAACCTTCTTTGTCGTTTAAAACTCCAAAAAAACTTTTGCTTTTCATTCCAATATCCAAAGGATCCTTATATTTTATTATCTGCCTTACAAGGTCAGAATCAATTCCATACTCCTCTTCGTTCAATTTAAAAGAAACATACTCTTTCTCTTCTTCAGAATCATCTTCCCTTTTTAAAGAATTTTCATCTTTTGAAAAATACTCACTTTCAACTTTTTGCTCAGGATTTTCTCTCCCTTCCGAAAAATCATCTTTTAAAGGTTTTGAATTTTTTTCATCAACTTTCAGATCTTTTATCTCTTCTTTTTCAATTAACTTTTCATCTTCACTTTTTGTCACTTCTTTTCTTTCTTCAACTTTTTCTTTTTCCTTATCATCTTTACTTTTTGTTTTACCAACATTGAAAAGAGATGAAAGATCAATTTTCTTTTTCATACTTTTCCCCCAGAATCTCTTTTAATTTCATTTCAGATTTTTGAGCCCACTTACTGAATCTGTTTTTTTTAATAAGGTCTTTCAAAGTATTGATACCTTTTTTTTCCATGCCAGATTTTATATAAACTAATCCCAAATAATAATAAGCTTCAAGTAAATTTGGACCTATCTTTATAGCTTCCTTCAAAAAATTAACCGAATCATCAAACATTTCCCTTTCCATGTATATAAGACCGAGATAAAAGTTCGCATACATTAAAGCAACTTTGTCATTTGAATTTTTTAGAACAAATGTTAGATGTTCTATCGCTTCTCCATAGATACCTTTCTTGAAACAAACAAAACCAAGGTTATTTTTTGCTATAGAGTTTTCAGGATCTATCTGTAAAACTTTTTGAAAGACTATCATAGCATCATCATACCTTTCCTTGTTTATATAAGCCCATCCCAAAAGATCCAAAGTCTTGACATCGTTTGGAGCAAGAGAGCTCGCTTTTTCCAAAACCTGAATGGCATCATCGTACTGTTCTTCAACTAAAAAATTCCATCCCTTGTCTATATAAGTTGTCAGATCAACTTTCGATATTCTCATATTCTGAACAAAGTTTTCAAAAGAACTTTTATCTGTTTTTTTACTTTTTACCTTTTTGGCTAATTCTTTTATCTTTAAATTTGACTGAACAAGGAACTCGTTAAGATCTATTATCTCTTTATAAAGGTTTAAAATCTGATTTTTTATAGTTTTCTCATCAAATTTATTCGAGTCTATCTGGGCTGAAATAATATCTATTTCTTTCTCAAGTTCTTTTTTGAATTCTTTAAATTTCATTTACCAGTTCCTCTATCTTTTCTGCTATATTTTTTCTATCAAGCACAAAATCAACAGCCCCTGTTTCTTCAGCAGCTTTAGGCATTCCGTATATCAAAGCACTCTCCTTCGATTCAGCAATATTTTTTCCATTCATCTTCTTTATTATATTAACACCCTCACTTCCATCTTTACCCATCCCCGTAAGAACAACACCTATGATTCTGTTCCTAAAATGTTTTACAGCAGATATCATCATTATATCTGCGGAAGGTCTTACAGAATGGTAAGGTGGATCATCCGTATGTATTATGTATCCATTCTCATCAAAAACCATATGTTTTCCACCCTGAGCAATAACACAATCTCCATTCAAAAGTTTACAGTTATCATAAGACTCAAAAACATTCAACTGTGAAAGGGAATCTAACCTTTCTGCAAAAGATCTTGTAAAACCTGCAGGCATATGCTGAACTATTGCTATTGCTGCATCTATATTGCCCTTAATTTTTGGAATGATATCCATCAAAGTTTTTGGTCCACCTGTTGATGATGCTATAGCAACAAGTTTCGTTGCTTCGATTCTTTCCGATTTAAAAACCTTTTTACTTTTTTCAATCTCAACAATCTCACTACCAACATCTTTCAGGTTTGCTTTCAACCCTGCTTTCAGTTTTGTCAGGATCTCATTTTTTTTATCCTTGTAATCCAAAGATGAAGGTTTTTCAACAACATCTATTGCACCAAGTTCAAGTGCTTTTAATGCAATTTTTGAGCCTGTTTTTGTATATGAACTAACAATCAAAACAGGTATATTTTTTATCTTTAAAATATGCTGCAATGCTATAAGACCATTTACCTTTGGCATCTCTATATCTAAAGTCACTATATCTGGATCAACTTCTTTTATTTTGTCTATTGCTTCAAGTCCATCACTCGCTTCATCAACAACGGTAAACTCCTCATCGGAATTTATAATATCTTTCAAAATCCTTCTAATGAGAGCTGAATCATCAACCACAAGTACTTTAAATTTTTTCAAATGTAAATCTCTCCATTTTTTATTGAGATAACTCTTAAAATTCCAGTTTTAACATTAAACTCTACAGATCTGCTGTAATCACTTCCAACATCTTCAGCAACAACAGGTATCCTGAGTTCCTTAAGCATCCTTCTTGCAATTTCAACATTTCTGTAACCTATAGAATCCTCAACACTCTTTATGAATGTGGAAAACATGTTAGCTCCTCCAACAAGTTTCGATTCCATTCTGTACTTTTTTGCGCCAAGTTGTTCCATCTCCAAAATAAGGTTAGCAAGACCTGTATCACAGTATTTGTAAGGATTAAAAACAACATTAGAGTAAGTTCTTGAAGGTAACATGTAGTGTATCATACCACCTATTTTTTTTTCCCTATCGTAAAGAGTCAAAGCGACACAGGACCCAAGTCCTATTGTCTTTAAAATATCCTCCTCAAAACCTATATTTGCATCAGCAATCTTAATGTTGATTATCAATTTTTTTAAAAACCCTCTCTTTAATGTTTATAGACTTATAAAGTGTTTTTGTGTTACCAGTCAAGATCTCTACCTTGCCAAGTACAAGGATCCCTTCAGGAAGTAAAAGATCATAGAAGACATAAAACATTTTTTCCTGAAATTCTTTTGAAAAATAGATCAGAACATTCCTACATATTATAAAATCAAATTTGCCAAGAGTAAAGAGTATATTTTCTTCCTTTATATCTAAAATTTTAAAATATACATTCTCTTTCAATGACTCATCCAAATAGAAGTAATCTCCAATTTTTTTAAAATATTTTTTAACTTCCAAATCGTTAAGCTCTATAAGTGAATAGTCCCTGTACATACCTAAATGTGCCTTGTTGATAGCATCCTCATCAACATCTATTCCAACTATTTCATAGTTAAAATCTTTTTTAGCACTAAGTTTCTTCATAATTATGTTTAGAGAGTAAACCTCTTCACCTGTTGAACAACCTACACTTAAAATCCTTATCCTCTCTTTTTTTCTGATTAGTTCTGGGAAAATATATAGCTCAAGAAAATCGAAAGTCTCCCTGTTTCGAAAAAACCTCGTTACATTTATTGTTAATGTTTCTTTTAATATGTTTAATTCTTCTTTATCACTTTTCAAAAATTGCAAATATTCCAAAAAAGTTTTCTTTCCTGTAGCTCTCATCCTTACCATAAGTCTTCTTTTAAAAGGTCTCTCCTTATATATACTTCCATCTATACCTATCTTTTGACTTATGAAATCCACAAGGATCTTATAATCTATCTCATCCATTTTTTACTGTGTTTATAGTTTTTTTCAAAATCTCATTGTTAGGTTGTAATTTCAAAGCTTCCTCCCAAAATTTAAGAGCATCATCCTTTTTACCTTTTCTGTATTTTATGTTACCCAGTTTATAAAAGACATCAAAATCACCTTTGTTAAGGTTTACTATCTGTTCAAGTATAATTTCCGCTGCCTCAAAATTTTTTTCGAGAAAATAAAAATCTACCAAAGATTTGTAAGGGAGAATCTCATCTCCACAGGTTTCTATACTTTTTTTCAAAAAATTTTCAGATGTTTCATGTTTTCCAACTGAAAGATAAATCTGGCCGATATTGTAATAGTATTGCCAAACGGATGGATCATTTTTTGATAGTTCAAAAAATATTTCGGTCGCCTGATTTACCATTCCATATTCAAAGTATATAAGGGCCAAATAGTATTTCGCATATTTTAGTCCCTTCTCTATATTCAAAGCCATTCTTAATTTTTCTTCAGCCTCAGTAAAAAGATTCTCCTTAAAAAGTAGAATTCCATAGTTTGCAAGAATCTTTGGATTTTCAGGCTCCAATTTTACAGCCCTTTCATAAAACTCTTCAGCTCTTTCAAACATACCTAACCTTTCATAGGTGAGAGCAATATTGTTAAAAAGGGATACATTTACTATGCCCAATTTTAAAAGTTCCTCAAAATATTTTAAAGATTCATTGTAATTGCCCATTCTAAAATATATCAAACCAAGATAAAAATAAGACTTCGCGTCACTCTTATCTATCTGAATTATGTGCTTAAACTCTCTTATCGCTTCATCATACATCTCCGTTAAAAGGAAGGCAATTCCAAGGTTGTAATGTTCCATTATCTTATTATGAGAATCTATAGCTACTTCAGAACTCTTCTCTTCCCCAGAATATATATATCCGAGTTTTAAAAGTGTGTAAAGTTCTTTACCTGTTTCATATTTGCCTATAGTTGAGTTTTCAAAAATATCTTTCAATGTTTTATAACCATCAACGAGAGAAAAAATATACCTTGTTGACTGATTTTCAATATCTTCTTCTTTTTTTATACCTGTTTTTACAAGAACCGTTTTTTCGGAAGGTAACTCTTTTTCAATAATTGACCATTCATCTATTTTTCTTGCCTCTTCAAGTAAAATATCGTCAGCCTCTATCTCAACAGTTATCGTCTCGGTAACTGGTTCTATGTTAGGTTCAAAATTAAAGAATCCACTCTTCCAGGTTAAAAGAGTAAAGATACTATCTGTTATCTGCTGTTTGATCCTTTTCTCAAGAACCTCTTTAGAAACAAAATTCATCTCAACAAGTATATCGCCCAATCTTTTTGATGATTTTATCTCCTCTTGATACTCTAAAGCTTTTTCAAGTTGTTCTTTGGTTATATCGTTTGATTTCAAAAGAAGATTACCTATTCTTTCTTCCCTATTAACTATAGAGCAATATATTATTTTTCCATCTTTGAAAAAAATATCTCCAAAGTTCTTTTTGTCTGATACACTTAAAACACCTGTTTTTCTTCCAAGTGAAAGTAACTGTATTATATCAGGTAAAGATGCCTCTTGAAGATTTCCTCTTATTGCCATTATCAAACCTCAAACTCTACATACAATCTGTCAGTATCGTTGATCCATTCCTTTATCAACTTTGAAGAATCATACTCTCCTTTTTTGACAAACTCTCTTTTTTTAACCGTTCCAGCGGGGAAGACCTTTTTTATGATTTCTTCATTTATGTTGTTTTGATATTTTTGTAGTTCAACAAAATATTTTTCAATTTCCGATAACGGTATCGAAACATAATCGAGTAAAAAATTGAAAATAATATCGTTTAATTTTATACCATACTTTTGCAGTAAATTTTTATAATAATTTTTTCTTATATAAAGTGTTGTTGGCTGTATATTGTAAGATGTGTACCTGTTAAAAAGATCGAGGATCTCTCTATCATCTATACTGAATTTTCTTTGGAGTGTTATAACTTTTACGATGTTAGATAAAAGTATATTCTTAACGATTGGAAGGTATTCTTTTTTTTCATAAATTCTATCAAGATCATCTATAAGAACAATGTCCGATTCATTTAAAAATTTCATCACATAAAAATTGTTAGATGCCTGCTCTATGTTATTTTTGTTGATGAATATTACCCTTTTATCTGTTAGATTATTAAAAAGTGCGTTCAGAATGTGTGTTTTCCCGGTTCCAGAACTTCCGGTTATTAGAACTATCTTATCGACATTTACACCATTAATTATCTCGTTAATTTTGTTAACAACATGTCTGTTGGAAGAATCTATTATAAAATTATCCATATTCATCAGAATACTCGATTCTTTTTCAAAGAAGGAAAAATAGTTTATCTTTTCTTTTAAAACATTTATCTTCTCTCGTAAAATTTCAACTCTATCTGGATCAAAGAGCATTGTTTCAATCTCTTTAGATTCAGCTTTAAACTTTTTTACATTCAAAAGACCATACTCTTTATGGAGTTCAACGAGTTTTTTTACATTTTCTGTAAACTTTTCAAATTCCCTTTTTATCTGCCCTATATCTTTTGAATTTATAACATTTTTAAGATTTTCAACATTGAAACCTTTCATCTCCCAAACATAAAGTTTTTCGATAAATTCTTCTCTATTTTCCTGTTCATCAAGCTTTTCTTCAACTCCAGCTTCTTTTTTCACCTGACTTATAAAATCTACAAAATTTATAAAATTGTTCTCATTTTTCTTCTCTTTTATCAGGTTATAGATTTTTGACTTTTGTAAAAAGAGTTTTATCCTATCAATATTTTTTATCTCATCTATTTTTTTTAATGAAGTTATTAAGAGAAAAGAGTTAGATTTTAAACTAAAGAAAAGATCCTCTATAATTTTTGAAAGTTCAGGATGTTTTTCTATATCATCAAAATTTTTTACAAGTAGTATATTAGCGTATGGGAAAATATTTTTGAATTTGACAAGAGTGTCTATCTTTTTCAACTCAAAAACCTGTTTTATATCTATTATAAAAAGATACAATTCTTTATATCTTTGAGAAAGGTCGAAAAAGAGTTTATCAACAAAATCGTTGGCTGAGTTATCGTTTGAATATATTATAACAGACTTGCTTGTAAGGTAACCTGTAGAAAGAGTGTAGGAATATTCAGATTTTAAGAATGGATCATTGGGTAAGTTTTCCTTTACCGTCTTTAAATTAAAACATGTAAAATTTTCTTGAAACTCTTTTACTTCATTTTGGTTCATCTTTTATTTTTTTCAAATCTACTTGTAAGGTTCTTTATAACTGAAAACATAGTTTCTTTTAAAGTCTCAAGGACACCTATACCTTTTGTTGCAACAGATTCAAAACTCTTCCATTCATTTTTGAGCTGCAATGTTGTTTTTATAGTTTCAATATCCAATGCTGTTGGAATGTCCCTTTTGTTGTACTGTATTATGAGTGGAATAGTTTCGATAGAGAGATTGTTCTCTTTCAGGTTTACAATTAAATTTTCAAAGGACTCTATGTTATCCTCCATCCTATCAGCCTGTGAGTCTATTACAAAGACAATTCCGTCCGCTCCCTGTAAAACGAGCTTTCTTGTTGAATCATAATACACCTGACCTGGAACTGTGTAGAGCTGGAACTTTGCATTAAAGTTACCTATTTTTCCAACATCGAATGGAAGAAAATCAAAAAAGAGGGTCCTATCCATTTCGGTTGCGAGTGAAGTCATCTCTCCCCTCTTATCAGGTGGTATTCTACTGAATATATATTGAAGGTTTGTTGTTTTTCCAGATCTGCCTGGTCCATAGTATACAATTTTACAGATTATCTCTTTTTTTGCATAGTTTACAAGTGACATATTTACCTCAATCACCTTTTATTGTGTTGAAAACATCCGAATCACTTGAATCGATTCCTCTTAATTTTAACTTGAACTCATCAACATTTGTTACAGCTTGTATCGCTTCATCGTAAGAAATTATTCCACTCTTATAGAGTCTCATAATAGATTGATCGAAGGTGTGCATCTGGTACATAGCACCCTCTTCTATAGCAGTTGGAATAAGAAGAGTTTTAATTGGGTCAAGTAGATACTCTTTTATTGTTGGAGTATTAATCATAACCTCCGTTGCTGGGACTCTTCCCTTTCCATCTATTCTTGGAAGCAATCTTAAAGATACAACACCAACAAGTGTTGTTGCTAAAAGAACCCTTATATGCTGTTGCTGATGTGGAGGATAGAATGAGAGTATTCTGTTAATAGTTTCCGATGCGTTCAATGTATGTAATGTTGAAAGAACGAGATGTCCAGTATCAGCAGCTTTTATGGCAACATCCATAGTATCAACATCCCTTATCTCTCCCATGAGTATAATATCTGGGTCCTGCCTCAAAACATGTTTTAAGGCGCTTTCATAGGAATTTGTATCGTTATTAACTTCTCTCTGTGAAATAACTGATTTTTTATCCCTAAAAAGATACTCTATAGGATCCTCTATCGTAATTATATTTTTTGAATAGTTTTCATTTATGTATTCGATCATCGCAGCAAGAGTTGTAGATTTTCCTGAACCTGTTGTTCCTGTAGTTAAAATCATTCCTCTCGGTCTTTCAGCCATTTCTTTTAAAACTGGTGGAAGATTCAATTCATCAATAGATTTCGCTGATATAGGTATTGTTCTCATAGCAATAGCAACACTTCCCCTCTGAAGGTAAACATTGACTCTGAACCTTGATAAACCTGCAACTCCTATTGCGAAATCTATCTCCTTTTTTGCTGCAAACTCTTCCTGTTGATTTTTGGTCATTATTTTCAAAGCAATATTTTTCAACTCATCTGGACTCATCGGTTCTTCTTTCAAAATCTGTAATTTTCCATCTATCCTTAAAATTGGAGGAGTCCCAGCTTTCAAATGGAGATCTGATGCTCCATCCTTAACCATCTTTTCAAGTAAGGTTTTCAATTCCATATTCTCTCCTTATTGAACTCTTTCAACATATTCGCCTGTTCTCGTATCGATTCTTATTTTATCTCCAACATTTAAAAAGAGAGGTACTGTAACCTTTAGACCAGTATCACAAACAGCAGGCTTGCTTCCTCCAGAGACAGTATTCCCTCTCACTCCGGGCTCAGTTTCAACAATTTCAAGTTCTACGAATATTGGCACATCGATATCTATGACTCTATCCCCGACAGAAAGAAGTGTTACATCCATATTCTCTTTCAGATAAAATTTTTTTTCCTGCAAAATATCCTCTCCAACACTTATCTGCTCAAATGTTTCGTTGTTCATAAAAACATATTCTTCTCCATCCCTGTACAAAAACTGGAAAGGATTCCTTTCAAGTTTTATCTCGTTTAAACTCTTTCCAGAATCGAAAGTCATATCTACAATATTACCATTCTCAAGATTCCTCAACTTTGTTCTAACAAAAGCTCCCCCTTTTCCAGGTTTAACATGTTGAAAATCTATCACAAGATAGATCTTCCCTTCATATTCGAATGCAAACCCTTTTCTTATATCTGCCGTTGTAGCCATTAAACCTCCATCACTTTTTTCTTTGATTTATGAATTTTATCCATTCTTGAAAGTTCCCATCAAAGGAAACATTCTCATTCTTCTTCTCATCTTTTCTATTTTCTTCTTTTTTTTCTTCAACTTTTTCTTCTTTCGGCTCTTCAATTGAAACTTTTGAACTATCCTCTTTTTTCAAACTGAAATCAACTTCTTTCTTTTCCTCTATTTCAGATTCTTTTTCATCATTTGCTTTCTTTTCTGTTTTTTCCTCTATATTTTCATCAATCTTTTTTTCTTCATCTTTGGAAACGGAATCAACTGCACCAAACTTTTTCTCAAAATCTTTTTTCTCCTCATCCGTGACATTTTCAACAGACAAAGTTTTATTCAACCTTTCTATAAGTTCAGCCCTGTTCTCTTTTTTCTCTTCATTGTTATCTTTAAACATCTCCTCATCTACTTCCTCTTTTATCATAAGTTCCCTAAGTGTTCTGATTTTTTCAGCATACTTTTCTTCATCTGGATTTTGACGGAGCAGTATCTGGTATATCTCCAAAGCTTTTTCATATTTTTTCTGCTCTATATAAATATTAGCTATCTCCTCTGAAAAATATTGGTATTTTTTAGTACCACTCAACTCGTAGGGTATTATTTTTTTCTCCTCAACTTTCTCCTCTTTTTTTAAAAAAGGATCAACATCTTTCTTTATAAACTTTTCTTCATCAATAATATTAAACTCTTTACTTTCAACAACATTCTCTTTTTTTTCACCTTCATCTTTTTTTAAATCGTAGGAATTTTTTGATCCTTCAGATTCTTTTTCTTTGTTTTTTTCTACCTCTTTTTCTTGAACTGCTTTTTCCTTTTTTTCTTCCTTCATTTCTTCTTTCTTTTCTTCATCATCAAAACTTATAACATTTGAAGAATGTTGAATTATAAAATCATCAATTATATTTTTCTCTTCCTTTTCATCCTTTTGGACAACCTCTTTTTTCTCTTCCTCTTTCTTTAAAATTTTCTCCCTTTCCTCTTTTATCCTTTTCTCTTCATCGATTTTCCCTTTTATTATTTTAATTTCCCTCTTCGCATCCTCATTCAAAGGGTCAAGGAAAATTATCGTATCATACAATTTTAAAGCTTCCTGAAGATTACCTTCCCTTTTCCTTATTTCTGCAAGTTCATTGAGTGCAACAATGTTCTGTGGGTCAAGTTTTATTACCTTTTCAAAATTTTTTGAAGAGTTGGTAAAATCTTTTTTTTCTTTAAGAGATTTTCCCATAAGTACAAGCGCTGAAACATTATCAGAGTTATACCTTAACCCTTCCTTTAAAACCGAAATGGCATCATCAACCATACCTATTTTAATATAAATGTTCGCAAGTTTTATAAAAGATTTCGACTTTGGATTTTTAGCAATATCTTCAAGTAACTCTTTTATCTCTTTCTCATACATACTATAAGAATTCAAAATTCCTCCAATAATTGCTATTAAAATATAAATTATAATTAAAATAAACAAAAGTGTCAACAATTCTTTTGTATTGAATCTTGTTCAAAATATTATATAATTTTTTATATGAAAAAGATTATTGTTGTTGAAGATGATCCAGATATCGTTGAACTGGTTATAGATATCCTTTCAGACAGTTACCAGATAACTTATGAAACTGATGTTGAAAAATTGTTTAAAAGGACAGATATGGAAACATTCGATCTTATAATAACTGATTTCCTTTTGGAAAAATACTCTGCAAAAGATATAATAGAAAAATTCAAAAATAAAAAATTTCTTATAATTTCTGCTTTATCTGATAATTCTTCACAAATCTCGTCTTTAGTTGATAACAAGAAAATTTTTTATCTCCAAAAGCCTTTCGTTGTAGATGATTTGATGGATAAAGTGGATAATATTCTTAAGTGAACTTTTCGAAACTTTTCATAGTCTCTTTATACTCTTCACCTTTCAACATACTTTGAAAATGGTCAAGTGATAGATAGATATAAATTACAGCAAAAAGTAAAGACATCCCAACATATATAGCGCTATAGTTCTTCCAGTAGAGAATTATGGGAAAAATTGAAAAGAGTATCAAACCAAGTAATGCTGGTCTTTTTATTATAGGTGTTAGTACCATAAAAATAAAAAGATAAGATATCAGAATCTCCGGGAAAATTGCAAGAAGTGCACCTAAAGTTGTTGCAAGCCCTTTTCCTCCCTTAAAATTCAGAAATATAGGGAAAACATGACCCAAGACCGCAACAAGACCAGAAAAAACTGTTAAAAGATCTTTTTGAATTAGATTGTCGGGACAAAATTTTCTTACAAGTATAACAGGCAAAGCTCCTTTAGAAATATCAAATATCAATGTTAAAATACCTATAATTTTACCACCTTCAATAAGAACATTAGTAGCACCTATATTTTTTCTTTTCCCTTCTTTTCTTATATCTTTTCCAGTTTTTAACTTATAAAATAGATAACCTGAAGGGAAAGACCCGACAAGGTAAGAAAAAATCAAAATCAAAAATAAATATATGTACACTTTCATATAAAATAAAAGAGGGCTTTTTTAAAGCCCTCTTTTTTTGTTATTTTACTTCTCTTATTATATGTGGTGTTATGAATATCAAAACTTCTTTATTGTTCTTTTGAGATATATCCCTCTTGAATAGATGTCCTAAAATAGGAATCGCTCTTAGAATCGGTATTCCACTTTCAGATCTCTGATCCTCCTGCAATATGAAACCTCCCATAACAACAGTTTCACCATCTGAAACCATCTGAACAGTTTTAGCCTGTGTTTTATTTATTATAGGTTGACCACCAGCATCTGCTGTAACTGTTGAAAGCTCAGCTTCTATTTCAAGAGTTATATCCTCTGATGAGTTAACATGTGGCACAACATTTAAAATAGTACCAACTGTGTATTTTGTATAGTTAACCGTTCCATCAGTGTTTATTGTAGTTAAGAAAAATTCTTTTCCACCAAGTATGTTAGCCTCTGTGTTGTTAGTGGTCGTTATTCTTGGATTTGAAACTGTTTTAGATTTACCAACAACCTCAAGAGCATCAAGCTTTGCACTCAACTGACCGAAATCCCTTGTTGTTCCTATACTAACAGTTCCAGAAGTTGCACTTGAAGGACCAACACCTTGAATACCTCCACCAACTGTAACCTGATTTATTCCAACATTGTTTAAAGTCCATGATATTCCAAGTTCTTTTGAATTGTTTAACTGGATCTCAACAACTTTTACAACAATTTCAACCTGAAGATTTTTCTTATCAAGGTCCTCTATTATACCCTGTATCCTGCTTTGAACATCCTGAATATCTTTGACTATTATAGAGTTTGTTCTCTCATCTATTGTTATTATTCCCCTTTTTGAAAGAACAGGTCTTAAAGCGTTCTGTAAAACTTTAGGGTTTGCAAATTCCAACTTATACACTGTTGTTATAAGTGGCAAAGCATCCTGCATTGCTGTTTGTTCAGAAGAAAATTCTTTGTATGTCCCAACTCTTATCATATTTGGGTATTCTTGATATGTTAAACCAGCGAGTCTTGTTACCATATCGAATATATCCTTCCATGGGACATCTTTCACATGCACAGTCACCCTTCCGGTCACGGAACTTGAAATAACAAGGTTGACTCCAACATAGTCAGCTATTCCTCTCAAAAGTGTTACAACATCAGCATTCTCAACATCGAGAGAGATTAAAAAGTCAGAATTTTTATTTGTAGCACCTTCCATTTGTTCTTTTGCTTCAGGTTTTGAAAGGGATGCCTTCCATAGTGGAATATCTGTCTTTGCTGTTTTATCGAGTGTTATCACTATGTCATTTCCTTTGTACTCTTTAGAATATGAATACTTATCATCAGTCTCAATCATAATCCTTAAAAAGTTTGTCTCATAATCTTTTATGATCTCAAAAGAAACTATTCCAGACCCATTGTTAACTTTATAGTATCCACCATTCAAACCATTATCTATACCGATAAGGTCTATCACTAGCATGTTCGGTGAAGTTATCGAAAAATCAGTAAAATTGGCAACCTTGTCAAGTGAAAATCTTACCTGCGTTTTACCGGCAGATGTGTTAACCTCTATATCGTTAAGAAGCCCTAAGGAGAAAGCAGAAAGAGAAAGAAAAAGAACAAAGGACAAAATAAAGATTCTCTTAACCATTTATTACCTCACTTTTTTTTCTTTGTATCAATATTCTTAACCAATTTGATAACTTTATTTCTAACAACACCATACTCATCAAGTTTAAAAATAACTGAATCCTGTTCTATTTTTAGAAGTATTCCATTTTTTATTTTCTGTCCTTCGTAAAATATGAAACCTAACCCTGATGCATCTTTCAACAATGCGAGTTTCCCATTTTTGCCTTTTATCATTCCAAAATACATCGCACTCTCTATATCAATTTGAATTTTCCCTTCCCTCTGTTGTTCAAGTATTGAAACGAAAGGATCATTTTTTGTTTTTGTTTTAAAAGTGTATGTTTCGATTGTAAAGGGAAGAGTTGTTGTAGTATCGTACGGTAAAGAATCTGAAACAGTTTCCTGATTCTGTGTTTCAACATTCGTATCCGAATTTGAAACCAAACTGTCGGTAGTTTTTGTATTATCCTTTGGTGTTAACGCTTTGGAAGATTTTTCTATTGCTGAGTTTACAGGATTTCCCCTTGAGCATGATATAAAAGAGAATATCAAAAAAAGCGTTAACGATAAAAGAAGGATTGATCTATTTTTTCTTTTTAACATTTTTACCTTCCTCTGTTTTTGTTTGGGCTCCTGGACCTTTATAGTAGGTTGACATAGTTAAAACAACCTGAATAGTGTTAAGGTTTTCATCTGTTGTTTTCAAAGGTTTTATAGCTATACTGTTAACTTTGGTAATCCTCTTTTGATTCCCCATATCTGTTAAAAACTGTCCAAGAGATGAGTAAGTTGCATTCAATGTTATTTCATGGTTTAGATTAGCATAATCGTTTGTGACTGATACACTCAAAGGTTTAATATTCATTATTTTAACATTGTTTTTATTAGCGTAAACTGTCAGAGTATCAAGCGCATCTTCAAGGAGTTGGGAGTCTGGTAGCATTTTATTTGCAATTTTTAACTGGTTTTCAAGTATTTTCAATCTTTTTGAATATTCAGCATAACTTGCTGCAACCTTTCTCGCTTCGTTAACCTGAGTGTTAAGTTTATCGTTCTCAGCTTTCAGTTGAGCAATAGTTTTTGAATTTTTTGAATAGTCGAATTTCCAGTATAGAAAGAGGATCGCTATCAGAACAACCACCGTTACGATTGTTTTTATTAAATTATTTTTTTCCATCTGCCACCCCTATTTTTTGTAGGTACAATTTATTTCAAAAGAGATTATATCGTAGCCACCCTCTGGTTTGTTGACTATATCTTTCAATACAAAATTATCAAAATACTCATTCTCTTTTTTCATGTTTGTCAAAAGATCTGTTATCATAAGGTTTGAAAAGGTTTTTCCTTTCAACACCAACCTTTTCTCTTTTACTGTCAACTCTTCAAGCCAAACATACTCTGGAAGAAGTTGATTTAACTTATCAAGAAGTTGAGCGTAAGCAAACTTTCCGGCTATAAGATTTTTTATAGTTTCGATTTTTGCATTTATCTCATTCTCTTTTTCTTTCATCTTCTCAACTTTTGCAACCTCTTCCTGCAATTTTTTGAGTTCATTCTGTTTTTCACTTATCTTCTTTTTCAACTGGTTCATCTGTCCAACCTGTGAAAAATGTATTATAAATATCAAAATGAAAAGAAGGACAGCGACACCTATCGAAACGAAAAATCCGAGATTGGTTGGAATCTTTATACCTATTTTAGGTATTCCTCCCTCACTCTTTTTTCGCTTTCTCTCTTCTTCTGGAAGTAAATTTATCTCTATCATCTTTACCTCTCTTTTATGGATTTCTTAAACTCAAACCTATAGAAGGAACAAGTAATGGCGAAACTTTTTCCAATTCTTCGAGAGTTAAAAGCCCTTCTTTAATTTTTATTTTTTTGAAAGGATCAAGTTTCTCAACATTTATTTCAAATCTATTCTTAAAATAATCCAAAATCGCAGGTCCATTTGCTCCACCACCTGATAGGTATATCTTTTCTATCTTTTCTCTATTTGTAAAAGGTATAGCCCTTTCAATATGTGTGCATATCTCATCATAGAATGAGTCAAGCCCTTCCTTTATCTTTTCCTCAGGTATTTCGTTTAAAGTTTCACCTTTGAAAACTTTGTCCAACTGTTCTTTGGTTATTCCCGGTATCTTCTGAAGCAAAGATTTTATAGCAGTTGTGACATCTCTTGTAAAAAGGTTGTTTGTTCCCTCGATAAAGCTCAGTATTGTATTCTCATAACCGATATGGACTAATGTTACCATTTCGTTTGGAACTGGTTCATAATTCGCTTCAAAACAATTTTGGATAGTGAAAGCTGGAACATCGATAACAGTTGGATTTAACTCCATATCTTTGATAAGAGTTATGAATGGATGGAGAATCTCCTTTTTAGCTGCCACAAGCAAAACATCTATCTTACCCTGTTCATCTGAAGGTCCTAAAACTTTGTAATCGAGTTGAACATCCTCTATACTGTAAGGAATGTTTGTTTCAGCTTCCTGTTTCACCATTATTGAGAGTTCATTATCCTTCATCTGATCCATCTTCAATTTCTTTACTATAACTCCCCTTCCAATAAGAGCACAAGAAACATCTTTCTCTTTTACATCCCTTGAAACTAAAAGATTCTTAACTGTATCAACTAGCTGCAATCTGTCCATAATCTCACCATCAGCGATAGCGATATCTGAAAGTTCAGAAAACCCAAAATCTTTCAAAACAGGTTCCCCTGTTGAAAGATCTACGATTGAGTATTTTATGAAAGAACTTCCGATGTCAAGACCGAGATAAGTTTTTTTTCTTTTTTTAAAAGCCATAATACCACCTTTTTTATCCTTCAATAAATTTTTTTATTTCCCTGCCTTCGATATACCATTTCTTTCCAATCTTCTTTCCCTTTAAAAGTTTCATCTTCAAATGCTTTCTAACAGTCTGTTCTGTAACATTCAATATCTCAGCAACCTCTGAAACAGTATAAAGTTTATTTTCATCTATCTGTGATGGAATGACTGCCATATATCCCTCTTTTTGTATTTTTTTATGCTTTTATACATACTTGTATATATTTATACACATTTTATCCACAATGTCAATAGGTTGAAAACATTTTTAACATTTTTTTCTAAGTATATATTTGTTTACAACTTTTAAAATTTTTTAATGACTGAAAAATATTTTAAACAAAAGGATTCGGAAAAATATTTAATTTTTTGAAGATTTTCATTAGAGAAAATTTTTTCAAAAATGTGGATAACTTTTTTCTTGATATTTTAAAAATTTTTCATAAAATGTTCAAAAAGGGGTATATATGGAAAAAGAAAAGATTTTTGAAGAAGTTTTTGAAAAAATTAGAAATTTTGATCATAGTGACAGAAATAGTTTGTTAAAAAATATCGTAAACATTTTAAAAGAAAATTTTGAACATTATGACTGGGTTGGATTTTACCTTGTGAAAGAAGGTAAACTTGTTCTTTCAGAGTATAATGGAGAACCAACGATACATACAAAGATAAATTTCGGTGAAGGTATATGTGGGCAGGCTGCTGAAAGAAAAATAACTTTCATAGTTAAGGATGTTTCAAAAGAAAAAAATTATTTATCATGTTCCACAAAAGTAAAATCTGAAATAGTTGTTCCAATATTTAAAAATAGTAATATCGTTGGAGAACTTGATATAGATTCTCATAAAATAAACGCTTTCGATGATACTGATAGAAAATATCTTGAAAGTATATGTAAATATCTTGAGAATTTCTTTTAATCTATTATCGAATCAAGATAAAAATATTCTCCATTTTTAAAGAATCCTACTATTCCTGTTTCAAAATTCAAAATATACTTTTCATAAAATGTTGTATCTTTTTGATCAACCATCAACAAAATGTTTATAGTCACAAAATATGATGAAGTGTAATCTCTCAATGTTTTTACAGAATCAACAAAACAGGAATAAAAGTATTTTAAACCGTTGTTCTCATAACTTTCATATATTTTCTGATCTTTTAAAAGGTAAGTCGAAAAAAATGGAATCTCATAAGGATACCCCTCGAAAAGAATCCTTTTATATTCAAAATCTCCAAGATGGTAAAACAGATTTTCTTGATAATCAAAATTATACCTTTTATACTTTATTCCTTCTATTGTAGTATCACCTGTAAACTGAATAGTTGATATATTATTATTTTTATCAGAATAATACCTTATAGAGTATTTTACATCATCGTTCAGAAAGCTCGTTCCTGTGGTGTTTATTATGTTGTAATCAAGACCACAGTTAAAAGTCAGCAAAGATAATGTTAAAATTAAAAATAAAATTATCTTTTCCATCAAAAATTTTCTCCCTCAAATATCCAACAGAGAAACCAAAAAATGTTTCGAAAAACTTATAATCGAAATTTAAATAAGGTGAAAGAAATTCACAAAAACCTTTTTCAACATTATCGTTATCTCTCTTTTCAATATATGAAAGACCTAAATCAGTTTGAAAAGATACTCTGTAATTATCTTTCTCAATGAAAAAAAGTTTGTATCCGCATCCAAAATTTATCAGATTCAGACGGTAGGTTTCCCTATATGTTTTATAAGAAGAGATCTCTGCTGTTGTTAAAAATGAAAAACTCTTCATCCTTAAAATCTGATAATCAACTTTTAACCCATTACCATTTTTAAGATAGTAAGACCAATCACCAAAAGGGATTTTCGTTGTGAATGAAATTCCTAAATCTTTTGAATAAATATTTACACTTAAAGAGAAAATAAATATAGTTAAAAAAATTTGGGCGAAACAGGATTCGAACCTGTGACCTCCTGCTTGTAAGGCAGGCGCTCTCACCAGCTGAGCTATCCGCCCTTTGAAGATGCTTATTATATTTATTTTTCCCCTTTCAGTCAACATAAATTTTACCTGAGATCTGTAAAATCACCTTTACAGATATCGATAATACCTTCCTTGATTATCTTCTCTATTCTGTATGTTCCCATAGTTGGTGCTCTCATATAGCCATCCCATGCAGCTTCAGCATACCTTCCACTATCAAGAACATAAAACAGCCAATCGTTAACATACTCAGGTTCATCCTGTGCGAAACCTGAACCTATATGTGTCAACCATCTCTGGTTAAAAAATTCATGTGCTCCAACAGGTGGTGCTATTATTATAGGCAAACCTAACGCTGTATAGAATGACATCTCTGATGGTTTTGTCCAAATGATATCAACATCTCTCAACTCTCTGTTAAAACTTTCAAAATATAACATTTTTGAACTTTCATAGATGATTTTCAAATTTTCATTTTTGTTAAGAGAGAGTTTCTCAAGTTCAACCTCAAAATAATTTTTAACATCCTCCCTTATTCCAGCAACAAGAATCAACTTTATTTTCCCTTCCTCTATTTTTTCTTTTAAAGATTTTACAACCTTTATACCTATATCTTTCTGAGCACCTGCACCTCCAACCATATAGCATAAGGTCAAAGGTCTTGAAACTTTTGAAGGTAACTCTCCAAGATATTTTCTTATAACATCCTTGTAAATACCAATGAATCTTTCCTTTGGATCGAGTATCCTTATCCTTTTCAAAAGGTCGGTTTTTAATATCTCTTGATTTTCTCCAATGTTTTCCTTTGGTAAAGGAAAACCAGTTATGAATATGTTACAACTCTCAACCCCATATTTTAAAAGTCTAATTGAAGCATGTCTTGTAGGTGTTAAAAATTTTATCTTCGATTTTTTAGGATCATCCGAAACCCACACCCTGTTAATATCCGTATCAGTTATTATAGAAAAAACATTTTCAAAACCATTGTAATCTGCAGCGAGGGATGGAATAAAATGTGTCGTAATTATGGGAATATCTTTCTCTTTAACATGTTCAAGCAACTCTTTACAAAGCCCCATATTAATAAGAGTTTTTAAAAAGTAAACATTACCGTTTGGTTTTTCCAGAAGGTTAAAGGGATAAAATGGAGAAATCGATTGGAGTTTGTCGTAAAGGTTAAAGATAGATTCACCTATAAGTGGAATATTTTTCGCTCTTGAAACAGCTTCATATCCTGATTGTGATGCTCTCCATAACAACCTTTCTTTCGTGTTAGAAACATAATCAACATTCGCTGTCAAAATTTTTTCCTCAGCAATATCCTTTAGAGGGTATGCAGCTCTTTGGTGACCATAACCCATATCGACCGATAAAACCCATGCTCTTTTATCCATAATCACTTTAAAATTTTTTCTCCATTACCTATCATATTAAGATTCTCTCTGACAATTTTTTCAATATAACTTTTATCATTTTTTAAAAGGTATATTCTCCTTCTCAGAAGAATATTTTCAACTTTTGTCTTTTTTAACTCGTATTGAAGATTTTTTTCATCAAATTTTGCCTTCATAAGATAAACTATCCCCATCTTTGGTTGAAAAAACAAAGATAATAAAGATATGACAAAAATCATAAAAAAGATTTTAAAAAAATTTTTATTTTCTCTTCTTCTAAGCATTCACTTCTTTAAATTGTAAAAAGACTCTAATCCCAAAAATTTTGTGTTGTTATCAAACTCTTCTATCCTTATAAGCTGATTATATTTTGATATCCTCTCACTCCTTGAAAGTGAACCTGTTTTTATAAATCCAGTGTTCATTCCAACAGCGAGATCAACAATCGTTACATCTTCAGTTTCTCCAGACCTATGAGAAACAACAGCTGTCCAACCAGCTTTTTGTGCCATACTTATAGCTTCAACAGTTTCAGTCAATGTCCCTATTTGGTTAAGTTTTATAAGAACAGAGTTGGCGATTTTTTCTTCAATACCTTTTCTGATAAGTTTTGGATTTGTAACAAAAATATCATCTCCGACAATCTGTATCTTTTTCCCTAACCTTTCATACATTTTTTTCCAACCATTCCAGTCATTTTCACCTAAACCATCCTCTATTGAGATTATCGGATACTTTTCTACCCATTTTTCATAAACATCTATCATATATCCACTTTCAACGAGTTGATTTTCAAACCTATATTTACCATCCTCATAAAAACTGCTCGCTGCACTATCAAGAGCGATATAAATATCTTTTCCGGGTTGATATCCTGCCTTAGAAATAGCATCCACTAAAATTTTCAAACCTTCCTCATTGTTCTTTAGAGTTGGAGCAAAACCACCCTCATCCCCAACTCCAGTAAAATATTTATTATCCTTTAAAATTTTCTTCAAAGTACCGAATACTTCGCAGTTCATCCTTATAGCATCGGAAAAAGTTTTTGCATTTACTGGAACTATCATATATTCCTGTATATCTAAATTGTTATCAGCATGAGATCCACCATTAATAACATTTGACATTGGAACTGGTAGAATGTGTGAATAGAAACCACCAATATATTTGTAAAGAGGTATCTGGAGCTCAGAAGCCATAGATTTTGCAACCGCAACAGAAACTCCCAATATAGCGTTAGCACCAAGTTTAGATTTGTTTTCAGTTCCATCGAGTTCTATCAATTTTTTATCAATACCTATCTGATCGAAAGCATCATATCCAACAAGTTCCAAGGCGATAATTTCGTTGACATTTTTTACAGCAGTTAAAACACCTTTACCCAAAAATCTCTTCTTATCGTTATCCCTAAGTTCAAGAGCTTCCCTTTCACCAGTTGAAGCCCCAGATGGAACAGCAAACCTTCCAACACTTCCACTTTCACAAACAACATCAACTTCTATAGTTGGATTTCCCCTCGAATCTATTATCTCTCTTGCTCTAATTTCCTCAATAATTGACATTTTTCCTCCTATTTTTTTAAAATCTCTTTTAACTTTTCATTTATCAGTTTTGGATTTGCTCTATTTTTAGTTTTTTTCATACACTGCCCAACGAGATAACCAAAAAGTTTATCTTCACCATTTTTATATCTTTCAACTTCCTTACCGTTCTCTTCAATTACTTCCATTATCATATTCTCAACATCTTTTTCGTTTAAAGATAAATTTTCCCCTTCAGATTTAATTATAGTATCTGGGGCATTCCCTGTCAAAGACATTTTTTTCAAAATATCCTGAGCAAAATTCAAATTAACTTTTTCTTCATCTATCATCAATAAAAGTTTGTTCAGATCTTTGTGGTTGAATTTTAAATCTTTCACTCCCATTTTTTTCTCATTCAATATTGCCGGAATCTCTCTTATAAAAAATTTAGTAACCCTTTTCAAATTCTTAACTCCATCAATACTATTTTCAAAAAAATCAGCGAAATCTTTATCCGATGCTATAATTTCGCTTTCCTCAAAATTCAAACCATAATCTTTTTGGAATCTTTCCATCTTCTGAAGTGGTAATTCAACAATACTTTTCTTAACATCTTCAACAAAATTTTCCGAAAGAATAAGATCCGGAAGATCAGGCTCAGGGAAATACCTGTATTCAGAAACACTCTCCTTCTTTCTCATCGGTCTTAACTCCTGTTTCTTCTCGTCAAAAAGCATTGTGACTGAAACTATTTTTTCACCTTTTGATAAAAGATCCTTCTGTCTTTCTATTTCAAGTATTATCCCTTTTTCAATAGATTTAAAGGAGTTAAGATTTTTTATCTCAGTTTTTGTTCCAAGTTTTTCATCATCTTTTTTTCTTAGAGAGATGTTTGGTTCTCCCCTCAACTCTCCAAACTCCATATTGGCTGTTGAAACATCAAGGTATCTCACTATTCTCTGCAGATTTTCAAGATACTCTATAACCTCTTTCTCCGAGTTGAAATCAGGCTCAGTAACTATCTCCATCAAAGGAACTCCAGCCCTGTTAAAATCGAGTAAACTGTTTTGGTCCTGATCATGTATCATCTTTCCTGTATCCTCTTCAAGATGTATCCTTCTTATCCTTACCTTTTTTCCAGACCTTAGTTGCATATAACCTGAAGTTGCAAGAGGAAATTCATGTTGGGTAATCTGGTAACCTTTTGGAAGATCAGGATAAAAATAATTTTTTCTTGCGAAACCAGAAATTCTGTTTATGTTGCAGTTCAAAGCGAGAGCAGTTTTTATAGCGAGAGGAACAACTTCAAAATTCAATGTCGGCATAACACCGGGCATACCCATACAAATAGGGCAAACATTTTTGTTAGGTTCATCGGTAAATTCTGCAGAACATTTGCAAAAAATTTTGCTCTTAGTTTTTATCTGAATATGAGTTTCAACACCTATCGTTACAATGTATTCATTCATCCTTTTTTATCTCCTCTTCAATAATTTTAACCCAATCTAAAAGGTTATCATCATCGTTTCTTTTTCCTATGAATTGTACTCCAATCGGAAGTTTTCCATAATAACCTGCGTTTATATTGATAGCTGGTACATTTGCAAGATTTGCAAACGCTGTGAGAGAATCTGAAAGATGCATCATAACTGGGTCATCAACCCTTTCCCCTATTTTAAAAGGTAAAGATAATGATGTTGGTAAAACCATCATATCAAAATTTTCAAATATCCTATCAACACTGTTTGATATGTAATCTCTCAATTTAAAAGATAGGGAATAGTATTTACCATTTTCATACATCAAAAGGTATGTTCCAGTCATTATCCTTCTTTTAACTTCTTTTCCGAACCCCTCGCCTCTAACCTTTGAATATATATCGAAAAGGTCATTTCCTGAAACTTTCTGTAAACCATACTTTATACCATCATACCTTGCAAGGTTAGATGAAGCTTCACACATAGTCTGTATCTTGTATGCAGCCATAGATAGATCTATGAAATCAAGGTTAACAGGTTGCAAAGAAAATCCCATCCTCTCAAGTTTGGAGCAGATTTCCTCATACTTTTTCGTAACTTTTAAATCAGCATGTGGAATATCTTTAACAAAACAGATCTTTTTCAAATCCCTTTTTTCATTTTTATAATCATCTATAGTACTATCATGTTCATCGTTGCCTCTTACAATTTTGAAAACTTTTTTACAATCTGAAACATTTAAGGTTATTATTCCAACAGTATCAAGTGAAGATGAAAAAGCAACAAGACCATACCTTGAAATCTTCCCGTAAGTTGGTTTGAATCCCACAACCCCGCAGAAAGAAGCAGGTTGCCTGACAGAACCACCAGTATCTGAACCTATTGAAAATGTAGAATGTTTTGAAGCAACAGAAACTGCACTTCCTCCACTCGAACCACCAGGAACATATTCTCTGTCACACGGATTTTTAACAACTCCAAAAAATGATGTCTCGTTCGACGAACCCATAGCGAACTCATCAAGATTGTTCTTTCCTATAAGAACCGCTCCACATTTTTTTAACCTTTGATAGACAGTTGAATCGTAGGGACTTATAAAATCTGATAAGATCTTTGAACCGCAAGTCATCCTTAACCCTTTCACAGCAAAATTATCTTTAAGAGAAAAAGGTATTCCATCTATATCTGAAACTGTATCTCCCTTTTTATACCTTTTTTCTGAAAGGTATGCAGTTTCGTATGCAATATTTTTAGATAGAGTTATAAAATCGTTTAGATCATCCTCATCAATCTTTTTGTATAAATTATCAACTATTTCAACAGGGGAAACTTTTCCCGTAATAAAAGATTCTCTCAAATCCTCAATATTCATTCTTTCTCCTTAATTATCTTTGGTAGAACTATATAATTATTTTTAACATTTTTGGAGTTCATAAGCATATCTTCACTTGTAAAAATTTTTTCCGGAGTATCATTGTTGAAAAGAGTTAAGTACCTTTTATAGTAATCTCCATCCTTTATCTCTTTAAGATCAACTTTTTTCAAAATCCTTTCTATATCTGCAAAGATATCATTTATCTGCTCAAGAAATTTAGATTTTTCATCCTCTTCCAATTCTATGAAAGAATGTCTCGCGAGTTCTTCCAAAAGTTTTTTATCCATTTCACTTCCTTGTTAAATTCGCATATTCAGCAAAAATTTTTTTAACATCACCATTCAAAAATTGTATTATGAGTATCTCATCCTCTCCAGAACCTTTTTTCCCTTTAATTATACCTTCACCGAAAATGGGATGTATAACTCTTTCGTTTATATTAAATTTACTCTTCTTTTCTATTTTTGTTTCATTCTCAAAATCATATTTTCTTGTAGAGATACTTTTCATCCTATCGAAATGGTCAACTATTTTATTCTCAAAACCTATCTCTTTCAAAAACCTTGAAGGTACTCTGAAAGATGACTCCTGATAATAGAACCTTTCAACAGCATAAGTTAAAAAAAGATTTTTTTTCGCTCTCGTTAAAGCAACATATAAAAGTCTCCTCTCCTCTTCACAGTTAGAGTCCTCTTCAAAAGAGTTTCTATGAGGGAAAAGACCATCTTCGAGCCCTGTCACAAAAACATTTTCAAACTCGAGTCCCTTTGCATTATGAACAGTCATTAAAAGAAGAGAATCGTCATCTTTATAATCATCTATATCGGTGTAGAGAGAGATCATATCAAGGTATGATGATATAGATTTGTCATCATTTTTCAAAACGAACTCCTTAGCGGAGTTTAACAATTCCTGTATGTTTTCGAGTCTCGAATATTTTTCATCCTTTTCCATCTTTTCGAAAAGTTTTTCAAAATCTATAGAATCTACCAAAAATTCCAAAGCATTATAAACATTATCTTTATTTTTTTCAACATTTTCAATTATATCCATAAACTCTTTTAAACTAATTTTAACTTTTGTGTTTTCAGAAAAATCCGTATCAAAATTTTTCAAACTATCCCATATCGAAAGGTCTTTAGATCTCGCATTCTCTATAATATATTTTAATGTAACATCGCCTATTCCTCTCTTTGGAAAATTTATTATCCTTTTTAAAGAGATCTCATCGTTCTTATTCACTGTAAAGGATAAGAATGAAAGAAGATCTTTTATCTCTTTTCTTTCAAAAAATTTTATGTTACCTATTATAGTATACCTTACATTGTTTTTTCTCAAAATCTCTTCAAAAGGTCTTGATTGTGCATTAGTCCTATAGAGTATAGCAAAATCTTTCAACCTTTTACCTCGACTGTTTTTAATCTCGAGTATCTTATCAACAACAAAAAGTGCTTCATCTCTCTCATCTTTACATCTAACAATTCTAACATTCTCCCCATCCTCAAAAGATGACCATAAAACTTTTTCTTTCCTTTTTAAATTGTTTTTAATAACTTTGTTCGCTATATTCAGAATATTTCTTGTCGAACGATAGTTCTGTTCAAGTTTCACTATTTTTGTTTCCGGAAAATGCTTTTCGAATTCGAGGATATTTTTTATCTCTGCACCTCTGAAACCGTATATCGATTGATCATCATCACCAACTACCGTTATATGGTTTTTCCCATCGTATATACTTTTTAAAATCAAAAATTGAGCATAGTTTGTATCCTGATATTCGTCAACAAGGATATATTTGATTCTTTCGGAAAATTTTTTTCTGAAGATTTCATTCTCATCAAAAATCCTTATAGTTTCTAAAAGCAGATCATCAAAATCGTAAGCATCATTTTTTTTCAAAGTTTCCTGATACTGAATATATATATCTTTTATTTTTTTAAATGAATAATCTTCAGAGTCAAGATCGTCAGGGGAAATCATTCTGTTTTTCAAAGATGAAATTATCCTACAAACAACCTTTGGTTCAAGATCATGAATATTTTTTTCTTTTAAAATATTTTTTATAACACTTTTAGAATCATCAACATCGTATATTGAAAAATATGGATTTTTCATCCTTTCCCATCTGAACCTTTTTATTATCCTTACACACATAGAATGGAAAGTTCCTATCATCATATTTTTCACAGGATACCCTAAAAGCTTTTCAACTCTTTCTTTCATCTCATCCGCAGCTTTGTTTGTAAAAGTTACAGCAAAGATGTTCTCCGGGTTTGAAAGATCCTTTTTTAAAAGATAAAAAATTTTGTATGTTAAAACTCTTGTTTTTCCAGAACCTGCTCCAGCAAGAACGAGTAATGGAGATTTTAGGTATAAAACCGCCTCTCTCTGTTTTTCGTTCAATTCATTTAAGAAACTGTTATCAACATCCATATCAAAATCTATAATATTCTTTAAACCAAAGGTAAAACTTCCTTATCCCTTCTTCAATATCAGTCCTGGGTTCATAGTTTAAAATCTTTTTACTTTTTTTTATATCGGCGAATGTTTTTTTCATATCAAAACTTTTTCTTTCCTCTTCAACATATTTGAAATCTGGAATCAGTTTTTTTATTATCCTCAAAACTTCCTCTATTTTCACAGGTTTTGAACATCCTATGTTTAAAATATCCAAACCTTTTAAGTTTTCAACATACTCTATCGATCTTTTTATCATCTCAACTCCATCATCTATGTATGTGAAATCCCTTTCAGTGTTTGGAAATACAACAGATCTTTTCCCTTTATAATGGTTTAAAAAAAATTTATGTAACATCAGATCTGGTCTCTGTGAAGGTCCATAGAATGTGAACAACCTCAAAATAAGAAAATCCATACCAAAATTTTCACAGAAGAATTTTGCGATATTTTCTCCTTCAACTTTTGTAAAACCATAAAAAGATATTGGAGATGGAGTAAAATTTTCTTTGAAAGGAACTCTATTGTTACCATAAATCGATGATGAAGAAGAAAAAATAATTTTTTCAATTCTATATTTTTTTGCCATTTCAAAAATGTTGAAACTTCCTTTTACATTATTCTCAAAATAATCTCGCATCATTTCGTTTGAAAAATGGACACCGGGAAGTGCTGCAAGATGTATAATAAGATCTATTTTATACTCTTTAAAAAAATCCTCTAAATTTTTTTTGTCCTTTATATCAATATTAAAAATGTTTTTGTAATTTTTATTTTTTTCTATCTTTTTTGTCAGATAAAGATTGTAAAGCTTCTGTCTAACATCATAATAATCTGAAAAATTATCAATGATGAAAATATTATATTTCTTTTGATCGAGTTTTTTATAGAGAGAACTCCCTATAAAACCAGCACCACCTGTTATAAGAATATTTTTCATATCTTTTTATCATAACAGAATATTGAATGTTGTCAACTTTCATCACTTTGAAATTAAATTTCTTCTTAATTTTATTAGTTTAATATTGAAGATAAGTTAATTCACGATCAAATTTAGTCATTTAAACCCTTATGAAAAACGGGAAAACTTATATCACAATTATTATTTTTAAAAAGTCACACTGTCAAGCACCGTCCCCAATTACTTTATGTACTGCAACTTGTAGAGTTCCCAGTAGTAGTTTTTCTTGGCTATAAGTTCTTTGTGATTGCCTTCTTCAACAATCCTTCCCTTATTCAAAACATATATTTTATCAGCATCCTGTATGGTTGATAACCTGTGTGCAATTGCGATCGTTGTTCTATCCTTCATTATCTTTGAGATAGCATCCTGTATAAGATGCTCAGTTTCAGAATCTATATTCGAGGTTGCCTCATCAAGTATAAGAATTTTTGGTTCACCAACAAGAGCCCTTGCAAAAGCTATCAACTGTCTCTGTCCGGTTGAAAGGTTTGTTCCCCTTTCGTTAAGTAAAGTATCATACCTTTCAGGTAACTTTTCTATAAATTTGTCAGCGTTAACATATTTTGAATATTTTTCCATCCTTTCAAAAGGTATATCTCTTGAAAGTAGTATGTTGTATTTGATATCTCCTGAAAATATTACTACATCCTGTAAAACCAAACCAAAGAAATCCCTAAGTTCTTTTAAAGGTAACTCTTTTATATTCACACCATCTATCAAGATCTCCCCTTCGTTTGGTTCAAAGAATCTTAAAAGCAGATTTATTATTGTTGTTTTACCAGCACCCGTAGCACCAACAAAAGCGGCAGATGTGTTTGGTTCTATTTTGAAAGAAACATTCTTTAGAACCGGCTCACCCTTCTTGTATTCGAATGAAACATTTCTGAATTCAACTTCACCTTTAAACTCTTTCAAAGTTTTTGGCTCTTTACTCTCAACTATCGAAGATCTTTCATCAAGTAGTATGAATATCTTTTCTGATGCCGCCATAGCACCCTGATAGATGTTATACTTTTCAGAGAAATCGAATATAGGTCTGAAGAAAAGTTCTATATATGAGAAAAAAGCAAAAAGTATCCCTAAAGTGAATTCTCCTTTAAAAATACCCTGACTACCAAAATATATTAAAACAGCTAATGTTAGTGATGATATCACATCTATCAATGGTCTGAAAATTGAGAAAATAAAAAGCTGGTTCATATTAGCATCATAAAACTCTTTTCCAATTCTGTTAAAATCGTCGAAAGATTCCTTTTCTTTATGGAAAGATTGTATCAAAGAAACTCCACTGATAGATTCAGAAATGAAAGCGTTCAACTTTGCAACAGCTACCCTAACTTTTCTGTATGAGATTCTTGCAAAATTTTGGAAGAAGATCAAAATTAAAATCACGAATGGTAAGGTTAGAAGAATTATAAGGCTTAGTTTTAAAGACATTCTAACCATCATCACTATTATACCAATTATAGTTAAAATATCTTTCGCAGAATAAACGAAAACATCAGTGAAGAGTTCTCTTAATGCTGCAACATCGTTTGTTGCTCTTGTAACGAGTTTTCCTATAGGATTCCTGTTGAAAAAATCCATCGAGAGGTTAAGCATGTGTTTCAAAATATCCTCTCTCATATCGAACATTATTTTTTCGGAAACAACTGAAAGTATAAGAACTTGAACATAGTTGAAAATGAATAGTAGAAGAAGGATTAAGACATAAAGTAATGCGAACTTCCTAACATTGAAAATATCCTGTTTTCTAACTTCATAGAGGGTCTTTCTATCAAGTTTTAAAAGTTCATTTTCTGGAATAAAGATATTTTTTTCACTTTCAAAATATTCTATATTTTTATTTTTGACTTCATTTAAAAATTGTTTCTCAATTGGGAAATATTTCAGGTCATCTATCAAAGAATCTTTTTCAAGTTGGATAAGATCAGCTTTAGTTAATATTTTTGATGGGATCAGGAAAAATGAATCTATCTTTTGGGTATAGGAAGAATTTTTAATGAAAATATTTTTAGTTTTATCATTAAAAATTATTTTAGAATAATTTTTTCTTATATACCCATCTATAGCCCTTCTTGATATTTGAGGTAAAACAACCTGCAAACCACTTATAAAGAGAAGTAATATAAAGGTAAAAATTATCTGCCAAAAATATTTTTTAGAATAATCCCATATTCCTTGTAAAATTCTTTTATCTGACAGTTTATAACTTCTTTCCTCTTCCATACTACTCTTCCAATTTTTGAATTCTGTAAAATTCCCTGTAAACAGGTGATTTCAATATCAACTCTTCGTGTTTTCCAGAGCTTTCAATCTTTCCGTCTTTTAAAACATATATATTATCAGCATTTATGAATGAAGAGATCCTATGTGAAATAACTATTGTTGTTATATTTTTTGAATAGTTGTAAAGGTTTTTCAGGATCTCTTTTTCAGTATTAGTGTCAACAGCACTCAAGGCATCATCGAGAATCAGGATTTTTGGTTTTCTTACCAGAGCTCTCGCTATACATAATCTCTGTTTTTGACCACCGGAAAGTGTTACACCTCTTTCTCCAACAAGAGTGTTGAGCCCATCTTTAAAATCTTTTAGATCCTTATCGAATGATGATATTCTTATAACTTCATCTATAAATTTATCATCAGCATCTTTATTAGCAAACCTAATGTTATCCCTTATGGTCATAGAAAAGAGAAAAGAATCCTGTGGGACATATCCAATAGTGTCCCTTATACCTTCTATCATAATATCGTTAGCATCTATACCGTCAAAAAGAATTTTCCCTTCCCTCTCGATAAGTATCCTTAGTATAAGTTTTATCAATGTTGTTTTTCCTGTTCCTATCCTTCCTATGATTCCAACATATTCTCCTTTGTTTATCTTTAAGGAGACCTTATCGAGAATGTAGTTACCTTTATCATAGTAGAACGAAACATCTTTAAACTCTATATCACCTTCAGGTAGAATGTATTTCGCATCTTTCTTATTTTTAATCTTCGGTTCCTCTTTCAAGAATTCATAAACTCTTTTAAAAGAAGCATTTCCTCTCTGGAATATGTTTGATGCGAAACCAACAGCCATCATAGGCCAAGTTATGATGCCAAGGTAAACAAAAAATGCAATGAATTGTCCTGTCGATATTTCTCCCAAAATCGTCTGCTGTCCTCCGAAAAATAAAACTATCGCTGCTCCCAAATCTGAAAAGAAGAAAATCAATGGGAACATTATTCCCCAAATCTTTATTAGAATTATATTCTTATCAACATAATCTTTACTGATTATATTAAACCTTTGGATTTCCTTTTCCTGCTGGTTGAACGACTGGACTATCTTTATTCCAGATATCAACTCTTGAACTTTATCTGTCATATTTGAAAAAGATTCCTGAACTTTTTTGAAATATTTAAAATTCAACTTCATAGAAATAAGTGTTATTATAGATACAAAAGGTAAAGGTAGGAGTGCCAAAAGAGTTAGTTTAACATTCATCCTCAACATGAAAATTAGAGTTGCAAGGAAAAGAAAAACAGAATCGAACGCTGAAATTATACCAAAAGCTGTTGACATTCTAATAGCCTGCATATCGTTGGTCATATGTGCCATAAGATCACCTGTTTTAACCCTGTTGAAGAATGAAACATCAAGTTTCAAAAGGTGATCATATAACTTATTTTTAAAATCGTATTCTATAAAATGTGACATCCCGAGTATTATCATTCTCCAAGAGAATCGCAAAATACCTATACTTAAAGCGAGTAGACCTATTATAATTGTTAGAAAAACTATTTTATCAAAATAATCTTTTCCAAGAACTATGTAATCTATAGATTTCTGGGCAACACGGGGAATTATAAGCTGTACGATATCAACCAAAATAAGCATCAAAAAACCAAATATTATTCTGAGAGGTGTTTTTTTATAATAAGAAAGAATAAATTTTATAAGCATAGAAAAATATTAATCCAAAAAAATATTTAGTCAACATTGGATGCTGACATTTCCCAATCCTTAATTTTTAAAAATGAGAACAATCCAAGAAAAGCTGGTATATATGTTGATATCAATCTGAAAAGAAATATATATATAAGAATATTCTCTTTTCCAACTATCTGAGAGAAAAATAAAGCTGTACCTCCCTCAGCAACTCCACTCGATCCGGGAGTTGGAACGAAAGCTGAAAGGTATGTTAATAAAAATTGCAGGGAAAATGCTTTCATAAAATCAACATCAGAGTTGAAAAGTTTTATAACAAAATAAGAGAGGGCAAAATAGGAGTAAAGTGATATGAAAGTTGAAATCAAAGAAATAATGTTTTCTTTTATACCATCTGTGAAAATTGTTTTAATTCCACCTGTAAAGTTAGAAAAGAAATTTACAATTTTTATCAAAATTTTTTTTAAAAGGTTATCTGACAATTTTTTTTCTAATATAATTTTCAATTTGTTGTTAAAAATAACAATAAAAATTAAAATTGTAAAAGCGAAAGAATAAATTATCATAAAATATTTTATTAGGTTTCCAACATAAGATGTAGAAAGAACATTTTGAAGGTATATAAGCATAAAGGGAATAGTTAAAATAAAAACTATAACTGACTGAAAGCCTCTCATAAGAAGAACAGATGTTGCGTTACCGAGATTAATCTTCTTTTTTGAAAGAAGAAAAAGTTGGAATGGCATACCACCAGATTGAAAAGGAGTTATAAGAGCGAGAAGAACTCCTCCAAGAGTAAAAATATAACTATCTGAAAAATTGAATTCCCTGTTAAAAATTTTCCCAAGAAAATAAACCCTTAAAATGTTGAAAAAGTTTGATAAAAAAAATAGTAAAATGATTGCAAAAAGGTTCAAAAATTCAAAATGAATTTTTATATTTTTTGGTGTATCTTTTACATAGAAAAAAAAGATTATTATGTAAGCTGAAAGGGTAAAGATAAAAAAAAGTAAAAGTCCTTTTTTTATTTTACTTTTCAACCTTATTTTCTCCCGGGGATTCATCTATGATCTGCTCAATACTCTTTCCAGTTTTCTGAACTATCTTCAAAGTCAATATCCCTCCTATAAAGGCACCGATGGTGAAAGTGAAAAATCTCCAAATAATAGCATAAATTCCAAGAATTTCCTTTGGACATATATCTTTAAAAAGGATTGCAAAAACTGTTTCAGCTATACCACTGGCTCCAGGTGTTGGCATAAAATATACCAAAAAATTATGTAAAAACTGCAGGTTTGCAACTGCAAGGGGATGTGTAACTTTAACGCCGAGCCCGAAAAGTATTAAAACTGCTATCGAGAAGAAAATTGTATATGAAAAAAAAGTTAAAAAAAGTAAAATAAACAGAAGAGTTTTTCTTTTTTTAAAATAATATTTTAAACCATCCTTGAAATAGTTGATCTCTCTTTTTACAAAATCTGAAAATCTTTTGATTGGACTTTTTCCACTTTTATTTTTAGAAAAAAATCTGTTATCCAAATTTTCAAGAAACTTTAAAAATTTTTCTGGAAGAAAATATATTATTATAGAAACTATCAATAAAAGAGGATAAAAAATGATAATGTATTTTATGATCCATTCAACAACATTATTTTTTAGAAGATATGAGTATGTGAAAAAAATGAAAGGAAGAGCAACTATATGGAAAATAACTGCAAGAATTCCTCTCATGAACAAAATGAGTGTCCCCTCTCCATAAGGAATTCCATTCTTTTTTAAATAGTATACCTGAACAGGGTAACCTCCAGTTTGAAAAGGTGTTATAGCTGCAAGAAAAATACCAGAAACAACAACTTCAACACCTGTAAAAACTGAGATGTCATACCCAAGTCCCTTTGCAAGATATTTTACCCTAACACCATCAAGATAATAATAAAAAAGTAGTGCAATCAGTGTTAAAAGAAAATAAATTGGTTTTATACTTTTCAAGTGTTCCCATGTATCTTTTGATACAGTCAATATAAGGATCAATGTGCTTGCAATTACAGTTATTAAAATGAATATCTTTATTCCCTGTTTTATGTTGATCTTCATCTTATACCTTTTAAAATCTCCCTCACCCTATCAAGTTTTAATAAAAACTCTTCTATCTTTCTTTTCGTTTCCTCAACAACTTCATTTTCAGCTTTTTTTATAAAGTTTTCATTCTCCAAAAGTTTTCTATTCTTATCTATCTCTTTTTCAAGTTCCTCTTTTTCTTTTTCAAGTTTTTTAATAAAAGACTGGATATCCTCTATATCTTTTGAATTTATATATACTATCCCCTCTTCAAAAGGTTTTGCTACAACACTCTGTGGTATATCTTTTTTGAATTCAACTGTATTAACCTTTGATAGTTTTTTTATAAGTTCAATATTCCTATTCAAAAATTCAAAATCTTTCCCATCATATCTCACAAAAATGTTTTTAACTCCAGTTTCAGAAACTATATTTCTAATAGAAACTACCAAAGATTTGAACATCTCAACATTTTCAAAACTCCTTTCGTCAAAATATTCGAAACTCTTATACTCCTCTTCATGAATCATTTTTTCACTACCGAGAAGAGAATTGATCTCCTCAGAAATGTATGGCATATAAGGGTTAAGATTTCTTAAAAATCTTTTCAATACAAAAAGAGAGTTTCCGTTTCCCTTTTCTTTCACTTTCATTATTTCAAGGTACCAATCACAAAAATCTTTCCAGAAGAAATTGTAAAGTTCCTCTGCTCCTTCAGACAATCTATAGTTTTCAACAGAGTTTTGAAAATCTTTTTCAAATTTAGATAGAAGATGTAAAATCCATCTATCGAAATCATCTTTTTCCTCTTTTTCTATAACAATTTCATTCTCATTTTGACCAAGAATAAGTCTCGTTGCATTCCATATCTTGTTTGCAAAATTTCTTCCGAGTTCAAAAGATTTTTCAGAAATCTTCGGATCCGTTCCCTGACCAGAAAGAAATATAAGAGTGAACCTCAAAGCATCCGCTCCGAATTTGTTGATTATTATCAAAGGATCTATTCCATTACCAAGAGATTTGGACATTTTTATTCCACGACTATCCCTTATAGTTCCATGAATGTAAATATCTTTAAATGGAAGTTCACCTGTGAATTCGATTCCAGCCATTATCATTCTCGCGATCCAGAAGAAAAGAATCTCTGATGCTGAAACTATAACTTTTGTTGGATAAAAATATTTAAAATCTTCTTTCCCATCTATCCATCCGAGTGTTGCGAAAGGCCATAACCATGATGAAAACCATGTATCGAGAACATTCTCATCCTGATGAACTTTCCCACCACATTCTGGACAAACTTCTATCTTATCAACTGAAACCACCTCTTTTTTGCAACTATCACAATAGTAAACAGGTATCCTATGTCCCCACCATAACTGTCTTGAAATACACCAGGGTTTTATATTTGAAAGCCAGTGGTTGTAAACACCCTGCCACCTTTGTGGGAAAAATCTCAACTCTTTTTCAATTGAAGCTTTCAGTGCAGGTTTCGCAAGTTCATCCATCTTAACAAACCATTGTTCAGAAAGGTATGGCTCAACCACAGTTTTACATCTGTAACATTCTCCAACAGAATTCTCATAATCCTCTATCTTTTCCAAAAGATTCAAACTCTCCAAATCTTTTAAAATCTCTTCTCTCGCTTTGTATCTGTCAAGACCTTTATATTTCCCACCATTTTCGTTTATGAAACCTTTTGTATCAAGCACTATTATCTTTTCAAGTGAATGTTTTTCGCCCATAACAAAATCGTTGGGATCATGAGCAGGGGTAACCTTAACGAATCCTGTTCCAAAATTTATATCAACAAAATCATCACCTATTATTTTTATCTCTCGGTTTATAAGAGGAACTATTACACTCTCACCAATAAGTTTATTCTTTGTCTCATCTGAAGGGTTTACAGCCACTGCGGTATCACCAAGCATTGTTTCTGGTCTTGTTGTTGCAACAACTATATAACCATCCCTCTTTTTAAAAGGATATCTTATATAGTACAATTTTCCTTTTTTGGGATTGTAATCAACCTCTTCATCAGACAAAGCTGTATGGCATCTTGGACACCAGTTGACTATATAGTTACCTTTGTATATGTAACCTTTTTCGTATAATTTTTTAAAAACAAAAGCAACGGTTCTCGACATGTCCTCATCGAGAGTAAATTTTGTTCTATCCCAATCACAGGTTGCTCCAAGAGCTTTCAACTGGTTTAAAATTATATTTTTATGCTCTTCAGCCCAATTCCAAACCTCTTTCTCAAAATGTTCTCTTCCAAGGTCATCTTTTTTCTTACCTTCCTTCTTCAAATTCCTTTCAACAACAACCTGTGTCGCTATTCCGGCATGATCCGTTCCGGGGACCCATAGAGCGTTGTACCCTTTATTCCTATGGTACCTTATCAAAATATCCTGTATCGTATTGTTGAAAGCATGTCCAAGATGTAAAATATCTGTAACATTTGGGGGGGGGATCACAATAGTGTAAGGTTTTTTGGAATGATCTATTTTAACCTTGAAAGGTTTTCTTTCATTATAGATACTGTTCCATTTCTCTTCACATCTTTTGAAATCGTAAACTTTATCCATAAAAACTCCAAATTTTTTCAATTATATGCAAATATTTAAAAAAGTAAATAAAAAGCTTTTATTTTAAATTAACCATTTTTTTTAGCAATAAATAAAATCGATGGACTATAGAAAGATGAATTGAGATTTACACTTTCAGGTAAGAAGTTGAAAAGAAGATAGAGTATCTTTTGAAATTTCATAAAAAGATTATATATTTTCTTTTTCTTTAACGATGGGTTTATCTGATAAATATCAAAAATTCCTATATAACCTAAAAAAATAATAGAGAGATTATTTTCTTCCGCAAATTTTTTAAAGAACTTTAAATTCATAACTTTTAAATTATGACCTTCTAACGATTCACTTTTAAAAAATTTTGATAAAAATCTATTCAAATTTTTTTTGTTTGGAACTGTAACAATAATGAATCCATCATTTCTTAAAATTAAAAGATGCCTTTTCAAAACATCCGATGGATTATCAAAATGTTCGATAAAACCTCTTGAAATAACAGCATCAAAATAATTAGAAAATGTCTCTATATCTTTGTCGAAAAAATCTTTAAACAAAACATTTTCTTCATTGTAACCATAAAAGGTGAATATTCTTTTATTCATTTCATAACCATTTTCTGATTTTTCTATTCCAAATGGCTGTGCTGAAAAAATTTTTGCAATCTCAATAAGAAAAAAACCTGGTGCAGATCCAATTTCAACAATTTTCAAAATTTTTTCATTTCTCAAGTATTTTTTTATTTTTTTTATCTGATCGGTATATAAAAATGGAATAAAGAATTTCGAGAACTTTTTTGGCAAATTTGAATGGTAGAGCCCATCATATAGAGAGCCTTTTTCATATTTTTTGTTCCAATATTTATCATCCAATAGATTTTTCATAAATTCAACTCAACTTTTTATAGAAACATCTCCTTCTTTTATGCTGTCTGTGTTCAAAATATTTCCAGAAAGATTGTATCTTTAAATTGTTTTCAAGTTCCCCACTCGTTTCCGCTGAAACTATTCTATTTTTAATGCACGATTTTGTAATCTCTGTAATAAGAAGAGCGTTGACTCCACTACCCATATATTCCTTTTTAACGGCAACAAGGTAAAGGTCTATCTTTTTGGGAAACTTCAAAGCCCATAAAAGATGTATAAAACCGAATGGGAAGATTTTTCCTTTCGATTTTTGCAACGCTTCAGATAGAGATGGCATAGCAATACCGAAACCTATTGGATTTTTTTCTTTATCAACAACTATTTTAACATAATCTGGATTTATAAAACCAAAATATTGCTGAGTGTATGACTCCATCTGCTCTTTTTCAAGAGGTACAAATCCATACAAAGTAGAGTATGATTCATTCAGAATTTCAAAAATCTTCATAGCATATTTTTTAAGTTCTTTAGCCTTTTTAATATCCAAAATGGAAACATTTAGTTTCTCTTGAACAATATTGTTAACCCTTAAAATTTTCTCAGGAATTTTAGATGGAACTTTTACTTCAAACTCAACCCAGTCTATATCCTTAACATATCCAAGTTTTTCAAGATGTTTGGGATAATATTCATAGTTGTATATCATCGGGAGTGTGCCAAGTTCGTCAAAACCTTCTATAAGCATACCTTCTGGGTCAAGATCGGTAAAACCCATTGGTCCATGGCTTTCAAATATACCATTTTTTTTAAGCCAATTTTCATAGGTTGAAAATAATAGACCAGAAACCTCAAAATCATCAACAAAATCAACCCATCCGAACCTTCCAATATTTTTTTCCCAAATCTCTATCTCTTTTCTGTTAATTATTCCGACCAATCTCCCAAGAACATTTTTATTCTCCTCAACCATCCATATCATAACATCAGAATATTTGAATGCGGGATTTTTTTCTCTGTTTAAAGTGTTGAAAGTGTCATCCCTTAAAGGTGGAACAAAATATTTGCAATCTTTATAAAGTGAATATTGAAAATCTATAAACCTTTTTAAATCTTTTTTATCCTTCACTTCTACGATTTTCATAATATTTCAATCATTTTTTCAATTGATTTTAAAGCTTTTAATCTTATAGTTTCCTCTATAAAAATATTCTCTCCACCTTCTCCCCTCAAAGAAAGAAGAATATCTTCCAATGTGGTTTTTTTCATGTTGTTACATATAGCTTTTGGTTTCTCTCTTAAAGGAAAAAACTTTTTATCAGGATACAATTTTTCTAACCTGTATATCATACCTTCCTCAGTTCCAACAACGAACTGGTTATTTTTACTCTCTTTTGGATATTTAACCATTCCACCTGTAGAAAGTATAACATCACATAAAAGCTGCACATCCTCAGGTGCTTCAGGGTGTATCATTATTGTTGCATCAGTATATTTTTCTCTCGCTCTCCTAACATCAAGAATATTGAACTGGTTATGAACATAGCAGAAACCTTCATAACTTATAATCTTTTTATCAGTATTCCTTCTTACAAAAGCAGCAAGATTTTTATCAGGTAAAAATATTATTTCCTTTTCTTTCAAAGAATTAACAACTTTAACAGCGTTTGCAGATGTACAACATATATCACAAATAGATTTTACAAGAGCGGTTGTGTTCACATAACAAACAGTTTTGGCATTTTTATTTTCTTCCTGCAATTTTTTTACTTTCTCTATTTCAACCATATCTGCCATTTCACAACCTGCTGATGGAACTGGTAGTATTATATTCTTTTCTGGTGAAAGTATCTTTGCAGTTTCAGCCATAAACCTTACACCTGCAAAAATAACATTTTTTTTATCAATATCTTTTATAACTCTACTCAGTTCAAGTGAATCGCCAACAAAATCTGCAACATCCTGAATATCTCCTATCTGATAGTTGTGTGCTATTATAACAAAATCTTTTTCCTTTTTTAATTTTAAAATTTCTTCTTTAAATTTATTTTCCATTATTTATCTCCATCAAAATTTTGCCAGCTCTCATATAGATGAACTTGTCTTTATATAATTTAATTACTAAACTTTTTTTTTCATCTTTCCATAATATTGTATCATTGAAATAAGCTCTTTTCAATTCATAATCACCATGTATCATAGAACATCTATAAAAATCTTTATCGTAATACTTTAGAAAGAACGGGAGGATGAGCCAATCGTTAGGCTCAAATTTTAAAGAATCGTAAAATTTTTTATTCTCACCTGTCAAAGATGTCTCTATTGAATTTTCAAAAAATTTTACAACACCTTCACTTTTTTTACCTGCTTTGTTATATTTTGAAATTATTACGATAGGTTTTAGTTCTTTCAAATATATCTTCCCAAGATTTTCTATTTTAAATGTGCCAAAAGCCACATCTGTTTTTATCTCTATAAAAAGTGTATCATCAAAAACATTTTCTTTAATAACACTTTTACCTGAAAAAAGTTCCATTTTAACTTTATATGAATACTCTTCCGAAAATATTGGAATCAAAAGAAAGATTAAAAATAAAAGTTTAATCGACCTTTGCAAACTTTTTCTTCCCAACCTGAATTATATCACCCTTTTTTGGTGTGTATTGATAGTTAAAATCATCTATAACGACATTGTTAATTTTCAGTCCTTTTCCTTTTATAATCCTACTCGCCTCAGATGTTGATTCTGTTAATTCATACTTTTTTAAAAAATTAGTTATTTTGATATCCTTATCTTCAGGAGAAACTTTTATCAAAGGGATGTTATCTGGAATTCCCTTCTCTTTAAAAATTCTGTTGAACTCCTCTTCACACCTTTCACTTTCCTCTTTTGAGTAATACATCTGGACAATCTTTTTAGCAAGAATTACTTTATAATCTTTTGGATTTTTACCATCTTTCATTTCCATTTCATACTTTTTTATCATATCCTCAGGTATATCTGTTGTAAGAAGCATATATTTTGTAATAAGGTTATCAGGGATGGACATCAATTTTCCAAATATCTGTGTAGGATTTTCAGTTATTCCAACATAGTTATCATAAGATTTTGACATTTTCCTTGTTCCATCTATTCCCTCAAGAAGAGGGAGTGTCATAATCACTTGTCCGGGTATACCATACTCTTCCTGTATCTCCCTACCAAGAAGAAGGTTGAACTTCTGATCGGTGCCTCCAAGCTCTATATCAGCTTTAACTGCGACTGAATCGTAAGCTTGAAATAAAGGATAAAGAAATTCATGGAGGGATATAGGTATTCCACTTTTGTATCTCTGTTCGAAATAATCCCTTTCAAGCATTCTTGCAACCGTCATCTTTGAAGAGAGTTTAATAATATCCTGTGGAGAAAGTTTATCAGACCATTCTCCATTCAATCTTATTTCTGTTTTCTGGGGATCAAGAATTTTGAAAACCTGCTCTTTGTAATTTTTTAAATTCTCTTTTATCTCTTCATCTGAAAGTTGTGGTCTTGTTTTATTCTTCCCTGTAGGATCACCGATTTTACCTGTAAAATCACCGAATATTAAAACAGCCGTATGTCCAAACTCTTGAAACTTTTTCAACTTCCTTAAAGGTATTGTGAACCCAAGATGTATGTAGGGACCTGAGGCATCTATTCCGAGTTTAACTCTTAAAGGTCTATTCTCTTTTTCAGAGATCAAAAGTTTTTTTTCAAGTTCACCCTCAGGAAGTATATCTACGCAACCTCTTGAAAGTTCTGACAAAATTTCTTTTAAATTTTCCATAGTTTAAAAAAATGACGGCACAGGGACTCGAACCCCGGACACGAGGATTATGATTCCTCTGCTCTACCGACTGAGCTATGCCGCCATCTTGATCATCTATAATCTGTTACAGAATATTTTTTTCTTAACTGGTTCATCCAATCGTTTATAACCGATTGTTGTTTTGCCTGATGCAAAGCCTGAAAATATTTTACATAATAGTCTTGCATCTTTTCCTTTGAAGGTTCTTCTATCTTCAAAACTCTAAAAATGTATCCATTGTTTTCACCTGTAAGATAGTAAACCTTTTGAGGTGCTGCTGCAAAAATTGCCCCAAAGAATTGATACTGGTTATCAACATCCAACAACTTTTCAGAGATCGTTTGAAAACCTGTTTTGTGGTAAATAAGTTTATTCTTTTTTGCAAAATTTTCAAGAGATATGTTCTCATTGCTTATTCTTTCAACATATTTGGATAATTTTAAAGCTGATAATATTTTTCTCTTCTTTCCTATCATATAATTTTTTACCTGCTCTTTGACATCCTCAAACTTTACATCCTTAGAAATATTCTTTTTATCTATCCTTGCTATAACAAATCTGTCTGAAAGTTCTATAACCTTCACATCCCCTTCTTTTGAGCTGTTAACAAAATTTATTATCCTTTGAGGGTTATCAAAATCAGGTATGTAACCATCTTCAGGATCAAAAGGTTTGGTTGTAAAAACTTTCAAAGATTCACTCTCTGCAACCTTTTCAAGCCCTTTTTCCTTTATTTTGTTTAAAAGGTTATCACATCTCTGTTTAATAGAGGAAACCGTTTCATAGGATGGGAGTGTTCTTATAAGTATATGACTTGCTTTTATTATAGAATCTCTTTTTATATCCTCAACTCTTATCAAATGCCATCCGAATACAGTTTTAACTGGAGCAGAGATCTCGTTAACCTTCAAACCGAAAGCCGCATCTTCGAACTCTTTTACCATTTGACCTTTTTTGAAATATCCTAAAGAACCTCCGTTGACTGCTGAACCATAATCATCCGAATAGAGTTGTGCAGCTTTTTCAAAAGTTAAATTACCATTTATGATATCGTTTCTTAAACCTTCAATATTCTCTTTTGCATTCAAAATATCCTCTGTAGACGGATTTTTACTAATTTCAATGTAGGAAAGAACAACCTCTCTATTTTTTTCAAAAATATATTTTTTATTGTCGAAATATTCTTTCGCTTCCTCATCGGAAACTGTTGGTGGAACATCTATAATCGTTGGAACAACAACATACTCAACCTGAACCTTAGTTTCATTCAACTTGATCAATCTTCCAATTTCATCATTCTGGATCTTTATACCTGAAACAAGGTCTGATTGTATTTTAACCTTTGGAAGATTTTCAACTATCTGGTTATAATATGAAATTTTGAACTCTGCATTGTTTGGATCATCTATTATCTGCTTATAAAGCTGGTAATCAAATTTTCCTTCCTTATAAAATCTCTCATCATTTTTTATCTCCTGAGGAGGAACATTGTAAAGTATATCAAGTATTTCCTGTCTATCTACATTATAATTGTATTTTTTAATTATATCATCGAAAATTGTTTTTGTTACCAACTGGTTGAAAGCCTGATCGAGCAGCTCGTTTTCAGTTTGCTGATCGAGACTTGTTCTGTTGGAATTCGCAAGATATGTTTTTCTCAATTTTAAGAACTGATCGTTCAACTGGTTATAGGTTATCTTCGTTTTGTTCACTTTACCTATAAAATTTCCTTTTTCAGGATTGTTCGATGAAGCAAGGTTCATACCCCAATCAAGAAAAATGAATAGAACGAATGAAAGAATAACTATAACAAATACTATAGTCATATTTTTTCTCAATTTAGACATCATAAATAATCTCCTTTTTAGAAGGTAAATATATCATATATAAAAAATTTTTCAACTATCTTTAGTCAACTCCTCCAATCTTAAAAAATTGTTATAATTTTTGAACTTTTCATAAAATTTTTCATAAATTTTCAAAGCCTCTTTCCTGAAATCTTCCCTCTTCGTCTTTTTGTAAAGAGTATAGTAAATTTCACCTTTTATACTCTCTTCATCATATTTAAAAATCAAATCTTTAACTTTATCTATAAATTCATTCTCATCTTTTATTTCATAAAAAAGTTTCAAAAGAGTATATTTAACAAAATATTCCTCATATTCTTTTCTACCTTTTAAAAACTCTATCCCTTCATCAAGAAGTTTTAAACCGTTTTCAAAGTCACCCATTTTAAGAAGGATTTCTCCTTTTAACAGCAAAGAATGGTAGTAGTACTGTTTCAACTTAATTTCTTCCAAAAGTGATAAAGCTTCCTCTACATGTTTTAAAGAAAGTTCAAAAAGATTGTTTATAAAATATGTCTGTGATAGGTAATATTTGTTTAAAGCTATACCCATCTTATCATCTATCTGTTTTGCAATTTCTACACTCTCTTTCAGGTATGAAACGGAAACATCAAAATCTCCAAGAAGTCCATAGAGTTGCCCCAAATTTGACAGAACGGTTCTTTTTCCTTTTCTATCCCCAAGATCTTCAGCTATCTTTAAAGATTCTTTATAGAATTCAGATTCTGCTACATAATCCCCTTTTATGTTTGCTATTCCTCCAAGGTTGTTTAAAACTATCCTTATACTCTTTCTATCGTTCAACTCCCTCGAAATTTTAAGTTGTTTTGAAAAATAATCTTCAGCTTTTGTGTAATCTTTTAAGGAATAATAGAGAGCACCAAGATTTCCATAAAGATATGATAAAGGAGTTTTAGAGTTTACATCTTTCATAATTTTTTCGTTCTCAAGATAGTAAGATAATGCCTTTTCAAAATCCCCTTTCATCCAGTTTATAAGACCAAGATTTCCATAAACTGCATTTAAAGTTAAAAGTAGATTGTTCTTTTTGGCAACCTTTAAAACAACTTCATAATTTTTTACAGACTCATCGTAATCACCCATATCTTTGGCAATATTCCCTTTTGTTAAAAAAGCGTTAGCATAAGTTTCAGGATCACTATTTTCATCAACTATCTCTAAAATCTTCTCAACATTCTCCATAGCTTTTTTATATTCGTTCTTTCTCCACAATATTTGTCCCTTAATACTCAAAATATCTGCTATTTTTTCTTTATCTTTGAACCTTACAAAAATTTCATAAGATTTATCAAGATATTTTTCACATTCTTCGTAAAATCCCATCTGGAAAAGAAGGTCACCATAATCTTTTAAAATTTCAGCTTTCAACTCATTTTCAGGATAATCAACGATTTCATTTAAGATCTGTTCATAATCTTTCTTAGCATCAATCCACATACCAAGTAACATTTCCATCCTTAAAAAATTTATTCTAATTGATAATTTTTCGGAAAAATCAAAAGCATAGTTTAAAGCTTTTTTATAAAAATTCAAACCATCAGAGAAACGGAATTTTTTATGAGAATAATCACCAGATTTTCTATAAAAAATTTTCGCCTTTTCAAAATTTTCTCCTTTCTCATAATGGAAGGCTATGTCTTTAAACCTTTCCTCATCATTGATAAAGAGTTTTTCCATTACTTCACCAACAATCAGATGATACTCTTTCAACTTTTTTTTAAGTATCATATTGTATACTGTATCTTTTATAAGGGAGTGTTTGAATATGAGTTTAATCTCATTTATTTTCAATAGAATATTTTCCCTTGTTATCTTTTTTATACCTTCTTCAAAATCAGAAACATCAACAACCCTTTTTAAAACTTCATTTTCAACTTCGTAACCTATAACTGAAGATTTTTCAACCAAACTTTTCAGTTCAGCGTTCAATCTGTCTATTCTTGCAATAATTATGGAACTTATTGTTGAAGGAATATTTTTAATCTCTTTGGATATCACATTCTTTCCGTTTTCATTTTTTATAAAATCGTTTTCAAGAAGATATATTGAAAACTGTTCAACATAGAATGGGTTACCTTCGGTTCTTTCAAAAATGAATCTCACAGTATCCTCTGATGGAGAAAAGATAAGCTGGTCTTCTATATAAGATTTACAACTCACATAATCAAAATTTTTAAGTTCAATCACTTGGACTGGAAATTTTTCATAAAGATTCAAAAACTTTTTACTCCCGTCATAATCGTACCTTGAAGTGAAAATTATCATAAATGGATAATTTTCAACCTCTCTTGAAAGTATCTCAAAGAACTGGTTACTCTTTTCATCCTGATACTGAAGATCCTCTACGATTATAACCAAAGGTTTTTTCTGGCATAGAAATATAAAAAATTCTTTCAATGAAAAGAATATCTCTTCCTCTAAACTCTTCCTATTCAACTTATAAATGGCTGAATCCTGATCTACAAGGTTTAGCAAAAATTTAAAGGTTTCTTTTAAATTTTCTTTTGTTTTGCGATCTTCAAAAATCGTGTCAAAAATTTTTATGTTCTCATTTTTTGAAAGAAACCTGTCCTGTTTAAAAAAATCGAACAAAAACCTTTTTATAGATGAGAACTCTTCTTTATCAACATTTTCGTTTTTGAAAATTAAAAACTGAAAATTCTCACTATTCCTTGAAACTATCTCAAAACAGATCCTTGATTTTCCAACACCAGCATCTCCAAAAATGTATACACATCCTCCATTTTTGCCTTCAGAAAGGAGTTTTAAAGAATTTTCAACTACTTCAATCTCTTTTTCCCTTCCAACTATCTCGTTTTCGAAATAAATTTTTGTATCAAAAATCTCTTCATTTAAAACTTTGAAAATCTTTTCTTTTTCACTTTTTCCTTTTAACAACTTTTCTTTTTTAAAAACAGTTCTAAATGAAGTACCTAAAAATTCTTCGGTGAACCAATCCACACAAACCTCACCATAATCACTTTCAACCATTATCCTTGCGGATACATTCACTCTATCTCCCAAAACTGTATAGGTTGATCTTACCGGTGAACCTACATAACCTGCATAAACCTTACCATAAGTTAAGCCGCTTTTAATAAAATTTCTATATCTGTCGAGTTTCTTATCATAAAAAAGCATCAAACCTCTTTTAAGATCATTCTCATAACTTTTGGGTGCACCAAAGATTATGAAAATTTTGCCTCCCTTATCTCCAAAATCCACAAGGTCAAAATAACCTTTATATTTTTTGGAAAGTTCAAAAACTGTTAGTAAAAACTCTTCCTGATCCTTTTCATCAACTCCATCAAAGGAAATGAACATTGATGCAACATCCCTGAACTCTCCTCCAAACTCTTTCGGAAGATCTGCATATATAAAACTTTTCAAAATTTTTTCATCGATTTCTTCACTATTTAATTCACCTTCTTTTTTAAAAATATCTTTTTTACCATTATATTTGTAAACATCTTTAAAATTTGTAAAAAGTTCTTCTGAAAAAAATTTTTTTGCTTCAAGTGAAAAAACCGCTTCATTTTCACCACAAAATTTTTCCATTTTTGCTGCAACATTTATAGGTTCACCTTTAAAATAATAAATTTTCTCCACATCTCCTAAAATTGCCCATTCAAGATCCCCAAAGGAAACACCAATTTTAAAGGATAATTCAAATTCTCCATCTAAAGTCTTTATCCTCCCCTTCTCTTTTGAAAAGGTTAATATAGAATCTACAATATCTATCAAACCACTGTAACCATCTTTCTTTATAACACCCGTAAAAGCATCTCCAGCAAAATTTAAAATATCCCCACCTTTCAAGTAAACAATTTTTATCAGTTCTCCAAAAAATGAGTTTATAATTTCAGAAAGTGTTTCACTCCCTTTAAAATCATTTTTCATCAAATTTTCAGTAATGTTTGTGAAACCTTTTATGTCAACAAAAAAAACAAAAAACTTATCCTTTCCCTTTGGCTGATTATTTCTTATTTTTTCAAAAATTAAATCAGGAATTATTTTAAACATAAGAATAAAAAAGGGGTATCAAAAGATACCCCTAAAAATTTTCAATTGAAGCAGATTATTTTTTCTTAGTTGTTTTTTTTGGTGCTGCTTTTTTTGTTGTTTTTTTTGCACAACCAGCTTTTTTTGTTGCCACATTTCCTCCTTTTGTGACTTTTGGTTTATCCTTTACAAAAATTTGGTCAAAAAAATCAAACATCTAAATACCCTCTTATTTTGCTTAAGAATATTTTTTTCGGGAATTATTTTTTAACCTCATCGAGATTTATTATATACTTTCAGGTTACAAAAGTCAATAGTTTATATCATACTTTTTCATTTTATACCTTATAACTCTCTCTGAAGTTTTTAAATATAAAGCTGTGTCTTTAACGGAGTGGTTATTTTTTTCAAGGGCATCAATTATTAATTTTTTTTCAAAATCTGAAACCATTTCCTCAAAAGAATCAAAATTTTTCTTTTCATTATTTTCTATTTTTTCAATAACTATATCGTTCTCTTGAATAATCTCACCATTCCCAAGTATAACAGCCCTTTGAATTATATTCTGCAACTCTCTAACATTTCCCGGATAAGAATAGCTTAACAGTTTTTCAAAAGCTTTTTTTGAAAAGTTTTTAAATCTTTTGTTATTCTCTTTAGAATATTTGTTCAAAAAAAATAGTGCCAACTTTTCAATATCCTCTTTCCTTTCTCTCAAAGGTGGAATTTTTAAAGTTATAACATTCAATCTGAAATAAAGATCCTCTCTGAATTTTTTTTCCTCTATGAGTTTCAAAAGATCCTGATTGGTTGCTGAAATAACTCTAACATCAACTTTTATTCTCTCATTTCCTCCGACCCTTTCAAATTCTCTCTCCTGTAAAACTCTCAAAAGTTTAACTTGCATGTTCAACGATACATCTCCTATTTCATCAAGGAATATGGTTCCCTTATGTGCAATTTCAAACCTTCCCTTTCTTCTTTCATATGCACCAGTGAAAGCGCCTTTTTCATAACCGAAAAGTTCAGTTTCAAGAAGATTCTCATTAAGTGCTCCGCAGTTTACAGCAACAAAAAGTTTATCTTTTCTGCTACTGAAAGAATGGATCATCTTTGCTACCAGCTCTTTACCTGTTCCACTCTCACCAACAATAAGGATGTTAGCGTTTGAGTTAGCTATCTTTTTTACATTTTCAACAACTTCCTTCATCTTTTCAGACCCATAGACGAATTCAGAGAATTCCTCCCTCTCTTTAAGCATCATATTTTCATTCTGAACATCTATTATCTTTTCAATCTTTTCTATCTTTATCTGGAGATCGTCGAGATTTATAGGTTTTTGGATATAATCATAGCCACCATTCTTTAAAATGTAAACCGAATCCTCAACAGAGGAATATGCTGTTATAAGTATAAAGAAAGTTTTCAAATTTTTTTCATTGATAAAATCGAGAATATCTTTGCCGCTTCCATCGTTTAGTTTCATATCGGAAATAACTATATCAAAACTTTTTTTGCTAAGGAGTTCCTTTGCATTCTTAACAGAATCAGATTCACTAACTCTATGTTCAAGACCTTTTAAAAAATCGGACAGATTTTTTCTCTGTATCTTCTCATCCTCTACAAGAAGTATCTCAACCATCTTTCATTTCCTCCATAAAAATTTTTATTTTTGTCCCAACCCCCTTTTCAGATTCAACTTCTATTTTACCTTTATGATCCTCTATTATCCTTTTCGCTGTTGCCAAACCTATCCCGGAGCCATTCTCTTTTGTTGTATAGAAAAGATCAAAGATTTTTTCTTTCTGATCGTATTCCATTCCTATACCATGATCAATAATCTCTATTAAAACTTTTCCATCTTCAGAATCAACTTTTATTTCAATACTTTTTCCTTCAGTTGATGCTTCTATTCCATTCAAAACTATATTTTTGAAAGCAATGTTCAACATCTGTCTATCACCAAATAAAAATTTATCACCTTCTGAAATAAACTTTATTCCGATTTTCCTTTCATCAAGCAAAATTTTTAGTGATCTTATTATTTCCTCAAAAGTTTCCCTCAAGGAGACCTTTTCAAACCTGTACTGATAAGGTTTTGAAAATCTTGTAAACTCTATTATCCTTTTATTCATTCTTTCAACTTCATCGAGAGCTTCCTTCAACATAACTTTTTCATCACCATCAAAAAAGTTCTTTCTCATCATCCTTTGCAAGATAATAGATATACCATTCAATGGATTTTTTAACTCATGAGAAATTCTGAAAGTCATTTCTCCAAGCCGTGATTGGAATTCCATCCTTTTCTTTTCCTCTTTCAAATTTTCAAATTCAGTAATATCTTTTATATATAGAACCAATTTTTTGTTATCCGATGTTTTAGTAGATGAAACGAGAAATTTATAATTTTTATGAATGACCTGCAAATCTTTTACCTCTTTCAAATTCTCAGCAATATCTTTTATCCCTTCTATTTCAAGCAAAGAAAATTTGAATTTCTTTTCAAATCTGTTATCGAAACTTTTAATCTCTCTATCATCGATATTCTCAATAAAAACAAACTCGTCAAGAAGTGACATTATCTTCAATTTTTCGCTACTCTCTTCCAAAAGTTTTTGTGAAAGTCGAATGTTGTTGGAGTAGAAAGATAAAATAGCTATCAAAAGAACAAAAAGTGAAAAAGTAAAAAACAGATTGGTCAAAAAATTTATCATGTTCCCTTTCTTTAACCTATTAATCTCATCCGTTCCAAATCCTACCCTTAAAAGTAGATTTTCATCTTTAACAGGTTTTATTATCTCAAAAACTTTCCTGCCTTCAAAATAATGTATCCTGAAAGTATCAACCCTTTCAAAAAATGAATACATTAAAAGAGAGTCAAAAAAGATACTTTTCATCTGATTAACATTGAATGAAGCGTAAATTATACCGAAATTATCCTGAAAAAGAATGTATTCTATTTCCGGTAAGGATGAAAGATCGTCCAAATAGTTTTTAAGACCACCCTCTTTCAAAAGATTTCTAAAATTTTCTTTCGATCTTGATATCCTGTACAAACCTTTTTGATCCTTTTCATAAATTACAAAAGAATCCTTGTTATAATTTTCAGAAAAAGAGAAACCTTCAGTGAAAAGATCCCCTTTAAAAAGGTTTTTAAAATTATTTTTATATAAGTATTTTTCTTTATTTTTTTCAACATCGAAAATCATCTCGTTAAAAATGAATTTCTCTATGGAAACTATATTCTGGGAAACATTTTTATATGTTTTGCCGATAATATCTGTTATGATTTCAGATCTTGTTAAAAATTCTTTTTCAAGTGATCTTTTTTTTGAAATGAATTCAAATGTTTGAAAGAATATCAAAACCAAAAGTATAAGAAAAAGTAAAAGGGTTTGAAAATTTTTTATGTTTAAAATATTTTTCGATTTCATAGTTATAGGTTGACTTAAAATATTATTTTATATAGAATATTATAGTATGGAAAAAAAATAAATCAAATGGAAAGGAGTTCTTATGGATTTTGCAAAATACAAAAATGATCTTATTCTAAAAAAACTTGGAAGCAGATCAAGCATAAACCTTATCTCAAGTAAGGAGATGTTCAACAGAATCAAAGAAATCCCTGTTATTATAATGGCTTGCAACATAAGAATAAAACATGTCGTTCCCGGAATAATGAAGGCAAGTGAAGAGTTGAACTCCATAATTGGTTTTGAACTTGCAAAATCTGAAGGTGATCTTTCCGGTGGATACACAGGTCAAACTCCTGAAGATTTTGTCAACATGTTACTCGATTATGCTGATAAGTATAAATTTTCAATGCCATTTTTCATACATGCCGATCACATTACAGTTAAAGATACGAGTGAAAAAAATGTTGAGGGAGCAAAAAAACTTATATATGCCCAGATAAAAGCAGGGTTTACATCTTTTGCCATCGATGCTTCTTTCAATGAAATACCCGACAATATAAAGATAACAACTTACCTCTCAAAAGAAATAGTTGATAACGGATTTGGACTTGAAACGGAAGTAGGAGAGGTTAAATCAACAGGTCAGGAGGCTGAGATTACAACTGTTGAAGAGGCTGTAGAATACATTGAAGGATTAAAAAGCAATAATGTTTTTCCACAACTTCTTGCTATAAACAATGGATCAAAACATGGTAACTATAAACCGGGGGAAGAGGTTCACATAGATCTCAAAAGAACTCTTGATATATATAACGCGATCAAAAAACATAATGTATGCATAGCACAACATGGAATAACCGGAACACCTTTGAACATAATTGGACAGTTTGCTGATTGTGGAATAAGAAAAGGGAATGTTGGAACAGAATGGCAAAATATTGCACATAGAGGTCTTCCACCTGAACTTATGGCAAAAATGAAAATGTGGGCAGAAAACAATGGTAAAGATATAAAATTCGCTACAAAAGAGTTTAAAAAAGAGATTGATGATATACCTTCAGAATACTCACAGAAGATAATGGATGAGGCATATATCAAAACAAAAGAGTTCATTTTGGCGTTCAGAAGTAAAGATAGTGCAAACCTTTTATAAAAAATATGAAAACTGTTGATCAACTACTCAGAGAAGAAAAACAGATACTTGCTCCTTATGCTGTTTTCTCTTCAGAATCCAAAGGAAGAAAATATGAAATAGGACAATCAAGACATAGGACTCCATTCCAGAGAGATAGGGACAGGATAATACACTGCCAGGCATTCCGTAGACTCGAGTATAAAACACAGGTTTTTGTTAACCACGAAGGGGATTATTATAGAACAAGATTAACACACACTATAGAGGTTGCCCAGATAGCTAAATCAATTGCAAAATCTTTAAGATTGAATGAGGATCTTGCTGAAGCGATATCTTTAGCTCACGATATTGGTCACACCCCTTTCGGTCATGCTGGAGAGAAAGCACTCCATGAGATAATGGAAGATTTTGGCGGTTTTGAACACAACTCTCAATCTTTAAGGGTAGTAGATTACCTTGAAGAGAGATATAACGATTACCGGGGACTTAATCTAACTTGGGAAGTTAGAGAAGGAATAATAAAACATCATACGAGTTACGATAATCCAAACTCCTCACTGTTGAAAGAATTTTTACCTGACAAAACGAGTTCACTTGAAGCACAGATAGTGAATGTAGCTGATGAAATAGCATACAACAATCACGATATAGATGATGGACTTGAATCTGAACTGATAGATTTCAAGGATCTTTTAGATATTCCACTATTAAAAGAGTGTTATAACAGATTTTATAAAACGGTAAAAAATGAAAAGATTTTAAGGTATGAGATAGTCAGAGAACTTATTGGAGAACAGATTAACGATGTTATAACAACATCACTTGAAAATATAAAAAAGAGAAACATTAAAACTCTTGAAGATGTTAGGAATTCTCCAATATTGATAGATTATTCTGACGAGATGAAGAAAAAAAACAGAGAGTTGAAAATTTTTCTTTACGATAAACTTTATAAGAATTATAAAGTTCTAAAGATGCAACATAAAGCTGAAAGGTATGTGAAAAAACTTTTTGAAGCTTATGAGGAAGATGTAAAACAGCTCCCTCCAAAATTTGTTGAACAGATAGAGATTGATGGAAAGGAAAGGGTTATCTGCGATTATATAGCTGGTATGACTGACAGGTATGCTCAGGATGAATTCGCAAGGTTGTTCCTTCCATACGAAAGAATGTGATGTTTCAAAAATTTAAAAACGAATTAAAAAATTTGATATATTCAAACCTTTCAGCTGATCAGATAGCCAACGGATTTGCGATAGGTGTTTTCATAGGTTTTTTACCTCTTTACGGTTTTCAGACTATACTTTCAATTGTTGCAGCATTTATATTTAAAAAGGTTAACAAGATTTCACTTATTACTGCTACACAACTTTTTCTTCCACCTGTTATTCCTATAGTTGTTTTTTTAAATTACCTTGCTGGTTCTTTTATCCTTTACAGAAAAATATCTTTTTTGAAAATAACTTCGTTGGAAGATATCCTTACATATATAAAACCTATTCTGTTAGGTTCTCTATTCGTTGGATTTTTTTTCGCAATCCTTTCAAAATACTTAATAAAATTTTTAGTAATCAAACTTAGGAGAAAAGATGCAAAATAGAGAAGAGATATTAAGAACTATAAATGAGGAGAAGAGAAAAGAAAACTATATCAAGGTTTTATCACTTTACGGTGATCTTCTTAAAGAGAATATTTACGATTTTAACATTTACTCATCAATGGCAAAAATATATTACCTTCTTGAAGATTACGATGCTAGTGTTAGGTTCAATCTTATTTCGATTCATCTTTCAATAATGGAATCAGAAGAGATCCTAAAAACAGATTCCACTCTTTCCAAAGAGATGAATGAAATGATAAAAAATTTAAAAGGTTTAACAGAACATCTTTCAAAAATTGACAGAATTTTGAACAACCTTATATTCTGTGAACCTAATCTTATACATCTTGGTCATTCTCTTTTGGACTCAAGTTTAAAAGATGAGTCTAAAAAAATTTATTTAAAAATACTTAAAGGGGAAAAAGTTGATATTGATGAAAATTATAAAAAAAGTGAAATGGAACTTTTTTATACTTTTGGTCTACTATTCTCAGCAGTGATTATAGAAACCCAACTAAAAAAAGAAGAAATAGTTGAATACTATCTTTCATACGATAGTTCAGAGATGAGAACAGTTTATGAAAAAGTTTTAAAACTCTATGAAGATTACAAATTTCCTGAAACTTGACAGAAGAGAAAAACATACATTTTTATTTCTTTTGATAGGTTCCATTTTTAACGGGATCTCTCTTGGAGTATTACTTTTACAGGAATTTATTTTAAGAAAAACTCTATTTGGAAATCTTTTTGAGTTAACGGTTCTTGTTATGATTCAACCTGTTTCAAACCTATTTTCGATATTCTTTTACCCGTTGAGTAAGAACTTCAAAAAAAAGAATGACTTTTTTCTTCTTATTGCATTCGTTGGAAAACTGATTCTACTTTTGATGCTTTTAACAAAAAGCTCAAAAATCTTTATTCTCATAATATCTGTTTTTTACATCTTTAACACTTTTATGAACCCTTTATTCTCAAACATAATGCAGGTTAATTTTTCCAAAAAAAATAGAGGTCTTGTTTACGGAATAGTTTCTTCAGTCTCTGTTCTTTCAACACTTGTTGTCTCGAATCTATCTGGAAAACTTCTCGATGTTAACGATAACCTTTACAAACTTCTATTCTCAATATCAGCACTTTCTGGATTTTTATGTTGCTTCTTCTTTTCAAGAATAAAGATAAGAAAAATTAAACAGAAAAAGATTGAAGAGAAAATATCCTTTTTACAACCAATAAAAATAATAGTTAAAATTTTGAAAAATAACAGAGATTTCACAAAGTATGAAATATTTTTCTTCATATATGGAATAGGTTATCTAATAATACTTCCCGCTATACCCGTATATTTTGTTGATATATTGAAACTCGATTATTCAAAGATCTCTTTTATAAAAGGTTTTTTGGGTCAACTCGGTTATATAGTCTTTTTCCCTTTTGTTGGATTTTTCCTCGACAGGATGAATATTTTTCTTTACTCATCTTTAACTTTTCTTTTACTCTCTTTTTATCCTTTCTTCCTTTTAATTTCCAGTTTTGTTCGAAGCCCATTCTTCTTTATCTATTCAGCTTTTTTGATATTCTCTATAAGTATGTCAGCAGTATCGGTAATATGGGATCTTTCATCAATTCATTTCGCAAAGGATAGTGATTCCTCACAGTTTCAAAATGTTCATATTTTTTTAACAGGAGTAAGGGGCATAATCGTTCCATCTTTAGGTTATCTTATATTAAAATTTTCATCTCCAAAACTACTATTTTTAATTTCTACCCTTTTCTTCCTATTTTCATCTTTTGGAATGTTTTTTTTATTTAATAAATCTAAATCTTCTTGACTTTTAATAATAAAATAGTATTATAAAAATTTAAGGTATTTATGAATATGAAAGGTATAATTTTATCAGGTTTTAGACCAACAGGTAAAGTCCATATAGGTAACCTAAAGGGTGCACTTGAGAATTGGGTAAAACTTCAGGACGAATATTCTTGTTATTTCGAAATAGCTGATTGGCATCTTTTAACAACATCATACGATGATGTTTCTTATATTCAAGAAAATATATTTCAGATGGTTGTTGATTGGCTTGCTGCTGGAATAGACCCAAAAAGATCAATTATTTTCATTCAATCTTCAGTAAAAGAACATGCTGAACTATATCTTCTCTTTTCGATGATTACACCTTTATCATGGTTATACAGGAATCCAACTCTGAAAGAACAGATAAGGGATCTTGAGATGACTTCAGATAACAACTATGGACTTTTGGGCTACCCTGTTTTACAGGCGGCAGATATACTATGTTATAAAGCCACAGCAGTCCCTGTTGGCGAAGATCAACTCCCCCATCTTGAACTTACAAGAGAGATAGCGAGAAGATTCAACAACCTTTACAGAGAGATTTTCCCTGAACCGAAATCTTTGATAACACAGTTCCCAAGAGTTCTTGGAATAGATGGTAAAAAGATGTCAAAATCTTTGAACAATGCTATTTACATAGCAGATTCTGAGGATGAGATCAGAAGAAAGGTGAAACTCTCTATTACTGATACAGCAAAAATAAGAAAGAACGATCCGGGTCATCCTGATATTTGTAACATATTCTCCTACCATAACATTTTCAATAGAGAGCAAACTGAGGAGATAAAAAATTCCTGTCAAAAAGGAGAACTCGGTTGTGTTGAATGTAAAAATAGATGTGCTGATAAAATTATAGAGTATTTAAAACCTTTACAGGAAAAAAGAAAAAATTTTGAAAAGGATCCTGATACTATTTACGATATTATAGAAAACGGAAATAAAAACGCAAGAAACATAGCCAGAAAAACTTTAGATGAAGTAAATGAAAGTATGAATTTAATAATAAACAGGAGGTTTTATGATAAAACTTCACTATAACTACAAAGATCTATTCAGATGCACAAGGCTGGGACTTTCAATTAAAAAAATGTTCGTGATGCTTTCAGCCATCACTCTTGGTGCTTTTGCATACACAATTTTTACTTACATCGCTTTCATAGCAAATGGCACATCTATCAAAACTATTTGGGAAACTTACAAATTTATCCCTGTACCTGTCATAGGTATAACAACATTGACATGGTATTCATGGTTGATTTGGATAGTTGGAGTTGTTTTTTATTTTATACTATTCATCTATGCTCAAACGGCTGTTACGAAAATAACTTTCGAACAATTGAAGGGAAACGAATTTTATGAGATGAAGGAATCTCTAAAGTATGCTGCAAAATTCTGGAAATCATCTTTTCTTGCTCCATTAACATTGTTGATACTTATAGTTTTCATGTTTATTGGTGCTTTCATTTTTGGTTTGATAGGAAGGATTCCATATTTTGGACCACTTTTTATTATCCTTTTGATAGTTCCTATAATTTTTGGAGCAGTTTTCACAGTTTATTTGATAATCATATTCTTCGTATCACTTTTCATTTCACCAGCGGTTGCGGGAACATCCAAATCTGATACTTTCGACACATTGTTTGAAATATTCTCTCTTGTATGGGACCATCCATGGAGACTTGTAGTTTGGGGTGGTCTGGTTGGTGCTATGTCAACACTCGGAGGAGTTATACTCGGAATAATTCTGAAGTATTCTTTTGAGTTAACAAGATGGGCATTATCAGTATGGAACAACGGTTCATGGCTTAAAATATGGTCTAACGGTTTCTATTTCCTACCTCCAGTTCCAGCATACCAAATAACTGAAAAGATAGCTTCCTACACAGCACCTTTCCTTTTCTCACTCCACAATTTTGCACCCGGTAACTGGGCTATGAACCTTTCATCTTTCCTGTTTGGAATTTTACTCTATATAGCTGGTTTTACTGTAATATCTTACATCCTTGTCTGCTGGACAGCTGGATTGACAATAATGTATGTCAATCTCGTAAAGATGAAAGATGATGTTAACCTACTTGAGGAAAAGGATGAAGAGTTTGATGAGATTGAAGAAGATGAAAATAAAGAGGAGAAAAAAGAATAAAAGGGAGTTTTTAAACTCCCTTTTTTAAAAGGTGGTGAATATGGGTTTTTTAATATTTTTGATCATTGCTGGGGGTCTTGGGTTTATAGGTTGGGCAATTTACACTAACAAAAAGAATGAAACATATTCCGTTCCAGACACTTTCGTTATCAACAGAAAACCAACCATGCCTCTTGGAACACAAACATCTTTCTTTTTAACAAGAACAAAAGAATTGACTAATAAGAATTTTGAAAAGATAGGTGAATTCTCAATAGATAATTTCCCTTTCAAAAATTATTTCATATCTTTTTTTTCTGGTGAAAAAAATATTTTTATAATTCTTGGACAGAGTGTTCCTGATACCTTTCAAAAATTTTTAGGCATCTCTGAGAAACCTTTTATAAGTGTTTATTCTATATTCACAGACGGTTCTGATCTTGAGACAACAACAAGGGAGAACAGTGATAAGGAAATGAAAAGTGAATTCAGAAGAGTTATTAAAGTTGAAAATATCCCTTTGGAACTTATGATAAACAAACATAAAGAGAGTGTTGACAAGATTGAGATAAAAGGTATCCATGAAGTTTTACTGAACAAGGATGATTTCTTCAAATATTTTGAAAGGGGACTAAGAATAGATATCGCACACAGATCAACAAGAGGATATGTAACAAAAGCTGATATCGAAGAGATATTGAAAAAACTCAATCTAAAATTGACTGAGGTAGGGAAAAAAGAGCAGGAATAATTTAATCCTTCTCTTTCATCCCCTTCCAATTATCAAACAGTCTCCTTATGTGTGGTATAGTTATAGAACCACCAATTATCAAAGCTATATCAGCAGCTTCCACGATTTCATCATCTGTAACTTCTTCCTCAAAACATCTTATAAGGTGGTACAGGATGCAGTCATCACATCTTAAAACAATAGATCCAACAAGTCCCATCAGCTCCTTATATTTTGCAGGTATTTTTCCTTCAGAGTAAACCTGAGTATCAAGGGCAAAAAATCTTTTTGTCGATGTGGATGAATAATCCATAATTATCCTGTTTAACCTTTCCCTTTCCTTTTTGAACTCCTCTACATTTTTTTTCTTTTCATCCATAAAAACCTCACATTACTTTTTTAAATCTAAAAGTTCCGTTAGGTTGAATTATATCAACATTGATTATTTTACCACTCTTCTCTTCAAATCTAACAAAGAAACCTTTCAGGTCCGTGAATTCAAAATAGTTCTTTTCTTTTGGAACTATCTTCATAGGTTTTTGACCCTTTAAAATAAGTCTCAAATATCCATCCTTGCTTAAACTTATCTCAAGAGTATCTTTTTCAAGCATGTATTTCCCTTCAAAATTTTTCAGATAATCTGAAGATGAGAACTTATCCTCTGTTATCCTTTCAAAAACTATATCATCTCCGGAAGGTTCAAGGGGAATAAGAACTTTTGAAATTATTCCATTTTTATCACTCTCAAAAGAAACTTTAAGATCCATATCTTCAATGCCTTCAGACGAAGCTTTAAATACATCATAATATAAATGTTTCAAATTGAATGTAAATTCGTTGAAATTTAAAACAAGTTTGTTCTTTTTATAATCTATCCTTATCTTTCCATACCCTTTATCTTCATAAACTCCAGCATAATCTTTCAACTGATGTGATGGCTTTGTTCCCTTCTTTTCTACATCATCTTTTTTTAAATTTTTTGAGCTTATATTTTCTATCTCTTTCAATCTATCACTCCAAGGTGTTGGTTCGAGTCCCAACATAAGTTCAGAAATGTACATCTCAACTATGAAAGGTATGCTGCTATTGTTTGAATTTGAAAGGATAACAACTCCAAAAGAATCTTCAGGAAATATCCCCATCTGGGCAGAAAAACCATCTACGTTTCCCCCATGGAATATATGGTATCTTCCTCTATAGTATTCGATGAACCATCCCATACCATAAGTTCTAAAACTTCTTTCAGGATAATTTGACTTTTCAGAAACTATCATTTTGGGAGTAGTCATGTTTTCAATATAATCGGAAGATAATATACTTGTCCCTTTACCTTTGTTCAAAATAAACATTATCCATTTTGACATATCTAAAACATTTGAGTTAATAGTTCCAGCAGGACCCATCGCCTGGAATTCTCTAAAATCCATTCTAACAATTTTTTTCCCATCAAAATTGTAAGGATACGCATAATCATCAGATTTTTTCATCACTTCCGTTGAAAAATTTGTATTATCCATATGGAGTGGTTTCAAAATTTTTTCACTTACAAAATTTTCCCAACTCGTATTGGAAATTTTTTCAACAAGGTAACCTGCGACAAGATACATATGGTTCTGATACTGGAACTTTGTTCTTATAGAACAGTTAGGTTTCAAATATTTTAACCTTTTATAAATCTCCTCTCGTGAATATTCGGAACCATACCACATAAAATCATGCCTTGGAAGACCTATTCTATGAGTTAAAATATCTATAGGTGTTGCGAGTTTTTCAGAAACATCGTCGTAAAGATTAAAATCGGGAAGATACTCTTTTAAAGGTTTATCAAATTTCAATTTTCCATCCTGAACAAGAATTGAAACCGCTGTTGCAGTGAAAGATTTGGTGCAAGATCCGATAGCAAAAAGCGTCTTTTCGGTTACTTTTCTTTTTTCATCATAATTCGAAAAACCATAACCCTTAGCGTAAATCAAAGAATCCTTATAAACTATACCTATTGAAAGACCAACTCCGTTATGCACTTTTAAAATTGAATCTATAAAAATATCAATTTTTTCAAACTGCTGTGAAAAATCTTTTTGATAAGAATTTAAAAAGAAAACTAAAATTAAAACTGGAATAAATCTTTTTATAAATTTCATAAAAACTCCTTTGTTAAGAATAAATGATAAATTAAAATTATTTAAAGTCAACAAATATCAGGTTGAAAATGGTTTTTTTTGTTATATAATTTTCATATGGAAAAATTTAAAATAGTTATACTTGAAGATCAACAGGATATAAATGACCTTATAGCGATACATCTTAAACAGAACAACTTTGATTATGTTCAATTTTTTTCAGGTAAAGATTTTTTAAAATATCTCTCAAACAATAACACATTTCATCTTCTGATACTGGATCTGATGTTACCTGAGGTTGACGGAATTGAGATTTTAAAGAGGATGAAAGATGACCAATCATACAAAAATATTCCTGTTATTATACTAACAGCGAAATCTGATGAGAGTGATAAAATAGTTGGTTTGGAGCTTGGAAGTGATGATTACATAACCAAACCTTTCTCTGTAAAGGAACTTATTGCGAGGATAAAGGTTATACTTAAAAGATATTATAACGAAAAAGATGAGAGTATTATAAAAATAGGTAAAGATATAATAATAGATACTAACAGAGCAGTATGTTCCTATAAAAATAGAACAGTGAATCTGACATCAACAGAATTTAAAATATTAACTACACTCGCTAAAAGAAAGGGATGGATTTTTTCAAGAGAAAAGATACTACTTTCAATATGGGGAAACGATAAAATAGTTACAAAGAGAACTGTTGATGTTCATATAAAAAGTTTAAGGGATAAGATAGATCCAGAAGGAAAACATATAAAAAATATTAGAGGGATGGGTTATAAAATTGAAGATTAAAATATTTTCAAATGTAAAAATTTTAATTTATTTTCTCATATCTGTTCTGATAATTATAAATCTGACATCATTTTACTTTACTGCAAAAATGGTAAAAAAAACTTACATATACTCAAACACTAACGATATGAGATCAATTTCAAGAATTCTAAATGAGGAGATAGAAAATTTTTGGGAGGATTTGGATATTTTGAATAAAAAGGTAAAGGAAAAAAGTGATTTGACTGGAGTAAGAATAACAGTTATCGATACAACTGGAAGAGTTTTGGCTGATTCACATCAGGATTTTAGATTGATGGAGAATCATAAAGGAAGAAAAGATATAGATGAGGCTTTGAAAGGAGAAGAGATAACTATAGAAAGATACAGTAAAACTTTGAAAAATAAAATGTTGTATTTCTCTTCTCCAATATATAAGGATGGTAATTTAATAGGTGTTTTAAGGTTAAGTTCCTTTTCAAAAGATATCGACAAAATACTTCTTAATATTTTCAGGGATTACATCTTCATTTTCATCTTAACACTTTTTATAACCTTTTCCCTCTTTTACTTTCTCAACAGAAAGGTTACATATCCTGTTAACCTTATAGTAAAAAATCTTGAAAAGTTCGGAAACGGTGAATTGGATACAAAAATAATTTTAAAAGAGGATGATGAGTTCAAAAAGATCGGAAAAAGTTTCAACGATATGGCTGATAGAATTAAAAAACTCATTTGTGATGTTGAGGAAAAAAATAGAGAACTTGAAACTCTTTTAAAAACTATAGAACAGGGAATTATTATTGTTGATAATGAATTTAATATAATCTATTCAAATAAAAAATTGGAAAACATTATAAAAGAGAAAAGAGAGATTTCGAAGATAACAGATATCTTTTTGAACTATGATTTTTTGAAAGCTCTTAAAGATGCAAAGAAGGAAACCATAAAAATTGAAAGTGAAATAAACTCAAGAATTTTTCTAATTAACATATCTTTCATAATAGAGGATAACAAATATATTCTAACATTTTTTGATATAACCGAAATAAAGAATGTTGACAGGATGAGAAAAGATTTCATATCAAATATCTCACATGAGTTAAAAACACCTTTGACAGCAATATATGGATATTTGGAAACTATAGAGATGGAATATAAAGATGTAAAATATATTCCTATAATTAAAAAACATGTTGAGAATATGAATAAACTTGTTGAAGAGATTTTAACATTATCCTACCTTGAAGCATCTCCCAAAATAAAAAAGGAAGAGTTCCTTTTAACTGATACGGTTAAAAATGTTTTAAAAAGTTTTGAAGAGGATGCTAAGAAAAAAAATCTGAAAATAGATTTTTCTTATAGTGATGAAAAAATCTATTTCAATGGTGACAAAGAAAAGATAGAGAGGATGATAAAAAATCTTGTTGAGAATTCTATAAGGTATACTGATAATGGCTATGTAAAAATATTACTTGAAAAAAAAGATAAAAACATATTTTTAACAGTTGAGGATACCGGGATAGGTATACCTGAAAGAGAAATTGAGAGGATATTTGAAAGGTTTTATACGATAGATAAATCAAGGTCAAAAAAGTATGGAGGTTTTGGCCTTGGACTCTCAATAGTTAAACATATTGTAAAACTTCACGATGGGAAAATAGAAGTTGTGAGTGAAGAGGGAAAAGGGACAAAGATAAAAGTAACTTTTGAAATTTAAATTTTTATCTTTGAAATTGCTTTCAAAAAAATCTTCCTGTCAGTTTTTGGAATTTTATTCTTCTGTGGGAATTTTTTGTTTTTTACATCATGAGCATATTTATTCAAAGCGATAGAAATTTTTTCTGAAATATTTTCATACCTTTTGATAAACCTTGGAGTGAATTTAGAATATAGTCCTATAATATCGTTTATAACAACTATCTGTCCGTCACTATCAATTCCTGAACCAATAGAATAAACTGGAATTTTCAGATTCTCTTTCAAATATTTTACAACAAGATCTGTTGTGTTTTCTACTATTATCATCAAAACACCATTCTTTTGAAGTTCAAAACCATCCTCGATAATTTTTGTTATCTCCTCTTCATCGTTTCCAAGTATTGGATAACCTCCATACTTTTTATAACTCTGTGGTTTCATTCCTATATGTCCGCAAACAGGTATACCTGCATCAACAACAGCCTTTATTCTGTCAATTATCTCTTTACCTCCCTCCATTTTGACAGCATCAGACCTTGTTTCCTTTAAAGCCCTACCACAATTTTTTATAGCCTCACTTTTTGATACCTGATATGTCAAAAAAGGCATATCGAAGATCAGATACTGTTTTCTGATAGCTTTTCTTACAGATTTTCCAAAAACTATCATCTCATCAAGGGTTATATCGAGTGTTGAAGGATTCCCCATCATAACCATCGAAGCAGAATCACCAACAAGAACTATATCAACAGGTGACTTGTTAACTATGGAAGCTATAGAATAATCATAGGCAGTCACAAGGACTGCCTTTTCGTTATTTTTCTTTTTTTTTAAAAGTTCTTTGTATGTGATCTTCTCAACTTTATTCTTCAATTATTATTATCTCCTCTTCACCTTTTACAGTGTCTTTAGGAGTTGTATCCTGTTTTTCTTCCTCTATTATGAATGTTCCTTCTTCTTTTTTCTCTTCTTTAGGTTGTGTAGTAGGTGTTTCAACTTTTTTTTCTTCGACAGGTTTTTCTTCAGAAACTGTTTGTTCTGTTGTTTTTTCTTCAACAACTGGAACAACCTTTTCCTCTTTAACCTCTTCTATTACAGGCGCAGGTGTTACAACCTCTTCCTTTACTCCTTCATCTTTTATAACATTTGTTTCACCTGTTAAATTCATAAGTTCACCATACTTTTTCATAAGGTATTCGGTTTTGTTTCTGTATGAAAGTTTTATCTCTTCATAAGGTTTTATATCCATATTACCTTTAATAGAAATAATTGCCGCTGTAGAATATTTATCATAAGGAACAAGGACTTGCAAAGCTCCAGCTGCAAAATACTTTCCAGTTTTATCCTTTCTAACAATAGTGAAAACATCTCCAGTATTTATTTCATCATTCTTCCCAAGATTTATAAAGACTATAGTGAACTCGTTTGTTCTTATCTTTGGATTTTCAGTTCCGATCAATGAACCGTAAAGATCCTCTGAAACTTTCAAGTAAGATGAGTTTGGATTTATCTGTGGTTCTTCATAAAATGTTACAAAATCGCCTTTTTCTATCTCATCGTAAGATGCAGTTATAGTTCCATAAGCGAGGTTGTTCTCATACCCATCTATTCTCACCTTTCCTGTTATCCTTACATGCTTGCCAAGATTTTCGCCACTTTTATTATCCTTTACCTTGTTGTTCCATTTGAATATTACAAGTTCTTTACCTGTTAAAGATTGTTCAGTTGAATTAAGTTTTATGTAAACTTTTTCGTTTTTAACCATCTGGTATGAATTTTTGAAAAGCCCATCTATCTTTCCTATCTGAGGATTCTCTATGGAAAGGTAACCAGCCCTTGATGCGAGTTTTTTTGCAACAGCGTATTCAACAGCATTTTTAATAGCATAACTTTTCGTTCTTTCTATCTTTTTTATATCTTCTCTTATCTGTTTGACTTTTCCAATCTCTTCACCAACTTCAGTTGTGGTTATAGGTTGAACATTTTTTTCTTCAATCTCTTTTTCAAAACCTATACCTTCATCACCATTTGTAATATTTTTTTCCTCAACAGGCGAAACATTTTCCTGAGTTATAGCATCAGCCATAACATCAGGTATAATGAATTCCTGACCGGGATATATCCAGTGTGGATCTTTTATTTTCTCTATATTGGCATTATAAATATTTCTCCATATGAATGGATTGTTATAATAATAACCGGCAAGATCCCATAAAGTATCTCCCTTTTTAACAGTATGTATTTTCTGACCAAAGATTACAAGAGATACTATTATGGTCAACAAGAGGAATAACCATTTCTTCACTTCTCCTCCTTTTTAGTTTGATTTTTGACCTGAATGAACTGGTATTTTAAAATACCTAAAATCTCTTCAAAAACTTTTTTCTCTTCAGAGTCTAATCCATTTTCCATTTTTTTGAAAACAAACTCAAGTATATCTATAGAATGTGATGCACTCTCAAGATCGAGTTTCGTTTCTACACCAGGTATCTCTATAAGTTTCAAGTTGGCAAGTGTTTGAATATAGAATGGATTTATAACATCCATTATCTCAATCTTTTTTTCAGACAAGGTTTCCTCCATTTGTAGCGAGAATATTTTTCTGATAATATATATTCCCATTTTTTACAAATATCCTTGGAACCCTTGGACCTATACCTGTTAAAATCTCATAGTTTAAAAGACCTGAAAGTTTTGCTAATTCGTTTATAGAGATATTGTCCCCAAAAATTTCAACCTCATCCCCAACTTTCACATCATCAACTTCACTTATATCTATCATTGTAAGGTCCATGCAAACATTACCTACAACCTTAACCTTTTTCCCTTTTAAAAACATATAGGATCTGTTTGAAAGTAATCTTGAATAACCATCACCGTAACCTATTAGAACTGTCGCTATCTTCATATTTTTTTCTGCGACAAAATTCCTACCATAAGAAACGGTGTCTCCCTTTTTTAAATTTTTGATCTGACATATTCTTGATTTTAAAAACATAACCTGTTTAACTTTTATAAATTCTTTCAACCTTTCATCAGTGTATTGACCATAAATCATTATACCAGGCCTTACAAGATTATAAAAACTACCCTTGATGTTAACTATGCCAGATGAGTTAGCAAGATGTCTATATCTAAAATTTATACCTTTCTCTTTTAATTTTTTTATAATTATATCATATCTTCTCTTTTGTTCAATAGAAAAACCTTTATCTTGCTTTTCAGCTTCAGCAAAATGGGAAAAAATACCGGTAACATTCAAATTTTTCAAATCCAAAATTTTAGGTATTTCCCTTTCAGCATCCCTATAGGAAATACCTGTTCTGTTCATACCTGTATCAATTTCTATATGTGCTTCAGTTATTCGGTTTTTTTTGTGAGATTCTCTATCTATACTTTTTGCATAAGAATAGGATACAAGGTTTGGCATAATATTGTAATCAACTATCTTTGGAGCATCATTTGAAAGTGTTGGACTGAGAATCAGTATCCTGTTGGGTATTCTGTGGATTCTAAGCTCTATCGCTTCATCAATAGATGCTACACCGAATATTTCAATATATGGTGATAAAACTCTTGTTATCTCTATGCTATCATGACCGTAAGCGTTCGCTTTTACAGCGGCAAGGATTTTTACATCTTTACCAACAAAATTTTTTATCGTCTTAACATTGTAAATAAGGTTATCGATATTTATTTCAGCCCATGTCCTATTTTTCATAAACCTCTTTCAATATTGTATCTTTTGTAAAAACCAAAAATGTGTCATCAAAAGAGTATTTTAACTTTAATCTGTAATCTCTGTAAAAACTCTGGTATTCAAATAATGAATCAAGGTTTAGATCAAAATACCTCTGAAATGTTTTCAAATCGTAAGGGTAATAATCCTCTTCCTGATAAAATTTATCTATACGATTTTTCAAAGATAAAGATTTTAAAAGGACATACTCTTTTGTTGTTTTATCTTTATTTTTGAAATTGAAAGTTGGTGGTTTTAAAAATAAACCAAGTATTATTGATAAGAAAATGAATAAGGTTAAAATTTTATAAAACTTGTTATTTTTCATCCTCAATCAAACTCAAATAATTTTCTTCTGAAATCATAGTCTGATTCCATTTAGGTTCAAAAACCAAATTTATGTTAACATTTCCTTCACCTGCAACCTCTTCAACCTTCTGTTTCAGTTCACTCAACATCATAGAAGCGAGAGGGCAACCGGGGAAAGTTAAAGTCATATCAATAAAAATTTTCCCTTCTTCAATTTTAAGACCATATATCAAACCTAAAGTTACAATATCCATTCCAATTTCAGGATCTATAACTTCGCGCATCTTTTCAACTATAGCTTTTTTATCCATAAAACCTCCTAAAAATTAAAATTTATCATATAGAAAAAATAAATCAATAGTTTACTATAAAATATTCCTATACCTTAAAAACAATTTTTCATCCTTTCCAAACATAAGATCATACCTTTCAACAAGTTCATCATACCTTTTTCTGTCTAAAATAACTTTTCCTATATAAAAAGGTTTACTTTTTTTGGTAAAAGATCTTTTAAACTCTGTTAATCCATCATTCCCATCCTTAGTTCCACCACCGAGTATCATTCTTTCACTTCCCAAATTTTTTGCAAGTTCAAATCCCTTGTAAAGCAAAAGATTTGAAAGACCTTTTGTTGTTTCATCCCTTAAAATTGATGATAGATGGTAGTAGGAGTTAAAACCTTCCTTTATCAAAAATATCGATCCGCCTAAATATTTTTCATCCTTATAAGAGTTTAGAATATATGAAAATTCAATATTTTTTAAACCTAAAAAATATTTTTCGCTGAACTTTAAAAAATCTCTTCCATTCTTTTTTTCGATCATATCACTATAAATCTCATAAAATTTTATAAACTCTGATTCATCCTTTTTTTCACTTATTAAAAAATTTTTCTTTTTCGCAATATTTATCTTATTTCGAACTGAACTTTTAAAATCATCGATGTAGTTTTCATCCAGATCGATGTAAAAAACTTCCCTTACATACTCTATCTGAAAAAGTTGACTCTCTAAGGTAGGGAAAAATGGGTTGAACCTTATTAAACCTGCTATAAGATTTTTATCCTTTAAAATTTTAAAAACTTCTTCAAAAAAAGGTTCTGTGAAATTTTTATCATTTTTAGATGAGTAGAACGATCCATAACCGTAAGGAGTTTCAAAATCTCTATAACTTTCATTTAAAAGAAGTATAAGAAAGATTATATGACCATTTTCTTCTTTAAGAAAAATCTTAGCATCACCGTAAAGTTTTGCATACTCTTCATAAAATTGTAATTCCTTAATATTGTAATCTTTTAAAATTCTGTTCCAACTATCTTTTATCTTTATCAAAATCTCTCACAGGTTATAGAAAAATTTGTTATCAAGTATTCTGTACTGTATAGCTTCTGAAATATGTTCATCTTTTATATTTTCTTCTCCAGCCATATCTGCGATTGTTCTTGCTACTTTTATTATCTTTGTTATGGATCTCGGAGAGAAAGAGTAATGTTTTACAGATGCTTCAAGTAAAAGTTTTGAATCTTCATCAAGTTTGCAAAAAACTTTCAAATATTTTGAGGAAAGATGTCCATTCCTTCTTATATTTTTTATTTCTTTATATCTCTCCTCCTGAATATTAACAACATTCTGAACCCTTTTTCTGATATCCTTAGATGTTTCAACATTCTCTTCCCTTGTCTCATTCAAAAAATCGATACGGGGAACCTCTATATGTATATCTATCCTATCAAGTATTGGACCTGAAATTTTTGAAAGATATTTTTGAATATCGTAAGGCGTACATTTGCATATATGGTTCGGATCAGAATAGTAACCACATCTGCATGGATTCATAGCTGCTATAAGTGTAAACCTTGAAGGATAAACGAAAGTGTTCTGTGCTCTTGAAACTGTTACATATCCATCTTCAAGAGGTTGTCTTAAAGATTCTATTATATTTTTAGAAAATTCTGGAAACTCATCCAAGAAAAGAACTCCATTATGCGCAAGTGAAACCTCTCCAGGATGGGAGTCCTGTCCTCCACCAATTAAAGCAACATCAGAAATAGTATGGTGTGGACTTCTGAAAGGCCTTTCTCTTATTATCCCTTCATTATCCTTGAGAAGTCCTCTTATAGAATAAATCTTTGTTGTTTCAAGGGATTCTTCATCTGTCATCTTAGGCAGTATCGTTACAAACCTTTTTGCAAGCATAGTTTTCCCTGTCCCAGGTGGACCAACCATCAAAAGATTGTGTCCCCCACTCGCTGCAATTTCAAGAGCTCTCTTTTGCAATGTTAAACCTTTTACATCCTCAAAACCAAAATCGTATTCAAAATCTTCTTTAACAGGATTTTTATTTTCAAACTTTTTTATCTCTTTAAGACCAGATAAAAAATCAACAACCTCCCTTAAATCTTTTACCGGATATACTGACATTCCCTTTACAACAGAAGCTTCATGTCTGTTAGCATATGGAATTATAAGTTTCCTTTCACCTTTTTCATATATAGATGAAACTATTGCCAATATTCCGTTGACACCTCTGACTTTACCATCAAGAGCGAGCTCACCAACGAAAATAAAATCATCAGCAAAATTTTTTACAATTCCCAACGATTTCAAAAGAGAAACAGCAATAGGTAAATCGAAGTATGATCCCTCCTTCTTTATATCAGCAGGTGCAAGGTTTACAGTTATCCTTCTATCAGGGAATGGAAAGTTAGAGTTTTTGATAGCGCTCCTTATCCTCTCTTTTGACTCTTTTACAGTTCTTTCAGCAAGACCAACTATGTTGAACGCTGGAAGCCCATTCTGAATATCAGTTTCAACTTCAACAACATAACCTTCAATACCTTTTATTCCTGCAGATTTTAGTATTGATATCATATATCCTTTCCAACCTCCTCCTTACAACCCCATCGGAAATAAACCTTATAACTTCAGGTATAATTTTAACCTTTTCAAGATATTTTTCTCTATCATTCCTTTTCAAAAATTTTAGATAGTTGTAAAAAAGTTTAGCATATTCAAGTAATCTGTAACTTTTTTTCAACCTTTCGCAACTTCTTTCAAATAAATTTTCTCTTTTTTTAATATCAACATCATTTTCACTTTTAATATAACTTACCATTATACCATTGTTCATATCTTTTTCTATCAAACTCTCATACCTTTTAACTATCTCTTTCTTCTTCTTTTCACTTCTCAAAAACCTTGTTAAAAAGAAAACAGCTTCAGTCAAAAGATAACCGTTACCAATAGATGAACCTATGTTGAAGGATTTTAAGTAATAATCTTTAGATCTTTCATAATTTTTCTTCATAAGATACAACCTTCCAAGATTGTTATAAACCATCCATAAACCGAGTTTGTTGTTCAATTTCAAAGCGTTATCAAGTGATTCTAAAAGGTTGTATTCAGCATCCAAAAATTTCCCTTGTTCAATGTAAACCAAAGCAAGACCACTCTGGCTTCTTATCGAACCATAAAGGTCACCATAAAAATGTTTTATATCTATAGAATCAAGGTAACTCTGCACAGCCCTTTCGAAGTTACCCATATTTAGATAGACAAAACCTTTCGCATCGTAATATTTTGCAAGATCCAAAGTCATCTCTTTCTTAAAGTTTATAAGCTGGTTGTACCTTACTATTGAAAAATTTTTTTCAGCCAAAAATTCCTTTTCCTTCTCAAAACTCTCTTCCATCTTTTCATAAAAACTTTTTGACATATCGAGATATTTGAAAACTTCATCTATACTCTTACCCATCTTAAAATTTATCATACCTATATGTCTTACAGCTCTCGATTTTTCAAGTAGGTTTGAGTTTTTACTCTTTAAAACCAGAAAGGAGTATTTTAAAGATTCTTCGAAATTGTTCAGATAGTAGTATGCTGAAGATATTTCATTATAAAGTTCAAATTTTGAGATTCTGTTTTTTCTTCCTTTCAAAATTTTCTCAACTTTTTTTAGAATTTTTATCCCTTCCTTATTTCTTCCACTCTGAACGAATATCTTTCCAATATTAAGATCTATCAAGAGTCTATCATCCCTGTTTTTCATCCTTTTTCTTGCATCCATCAAAAAGAGATAAGATTTATCGAGTGAATTTATACTCTGCATCTTTAAAAGATGTAAACCTTTTTCAAGGTGAATATAACCTTCATTGTAAAGATCTATAAAGATTTTAACTATCTGTGGATCGAACTGAGTCTTAGAATTTTTTGATATCTCTTTTATAGCATTCTCTTCACTCTTTATCTCCTTTTTATAACTCCTGCCTGAAGTCATAGCATCAAAAGAATCAGATACAGAAATTATTCTTGAAAAGAGTGGAATATTTTTCCCTTTCAAGCCATCAGGATAACCTTTTCCATCAAACCTTTCATGATGGTATTTTATAGCATCCTGTAAACCCGGTACATACTTAAAGGATCCTAAAAGGTAAGCACCATAAACTGAATGCCTTTTTATTTCTGAAAACTGGAACCTGTTCAACTTTTTTCTACTGTTTAGAATTGATATAGGGACTTTTACTTTTCCAATATCATGTAGAATTGAAGCAAGGTATAAAACATCAAGATCTTTTTTTGAAAGACCCATTCTCTTTCCGATAAGTACAGAATACCTTTGTACCCTTTCGGAATGACCTATCGTGTATTCATCCTTAGCATCTATAACATCGGAAAGATACTTTATGGTGTTCAAAAAGAGTTCTTCATTTTCAAGTGAGGTTGATAATTTTTTCAAATCTCTCATAGTAAAAATGGAGGCGGCGGGAATCGAACCCGCGTCCAAAGATAGATGCTCAGTTCTTCTACATGCTTAGCATCCATAATTTTGATCCTGATCGGCTGGATGCTACCTTTCAGGATTTTTGCCCTATTCTTATGGTATGGCTCGGGCTCACCATACCAGCAGTCAGGATTATGAAGATCTTTTCAAAACCCCTGACAGGTCTTGAAAGATCCTGCTGCAAATTAAGCAGCTAATGCGAAATTGTTGTCTTTTCTTTTTTGCCGGTTTTTTTACGAGACACCAGCGATCTCGGCATGCTTCCCCTGAACAAGATTATCCCTGTCGAGACCAATTTCGCCCCCCATATAATAATAACTTAAATTTTCAATTTTTCAACAAAAATATTGAAAAAATTTTTTTTAATAATATACTATTTTTTAGGGAAATGAAAAATTTAATTTTTAACAGATCTCACATTTTAAAAGTTATATTATTTTTAGATATAATAATCCTTTCAATTTTCCTGTTGATTTTGTTCAAACAGATAGATTCTGTAAAAAAACTGCAAGACAATAATATGTTAAATTTGTTGGAACATAACAAAGAATTTTTTAAACTAAAAAAAGAAAATTTTTATAAAGATTTAAGATTTATAAGTTACCTTTACACTGTAAACGATTTTTTAGAAAATAGCAAGAATAAAGATGTAAGAGACAGATTCTTTAAAAAGGTAAAAGAGATACATGAAGCTTACAGTGAAATCAACTGTATCTCTGTAATTGATAGAAATGGTAAATTGATATATTCAGAAAATAGAGAATGTTTAATAGACACAAATCTTCTGACAAACTCAACAATAGAAAAAGAGATAAAAATATCAAAAATTAATACCTTTGGAGAAAAAGTTCTTTTTGATGCATATATCCCTGTTTTTGGAAAAAAGAGAGGTAATTTTATAGGAACTATGCTTTTACAAATTGATTTTTATAAATTTTATTCTTTTGAGAAAGGACATTTTTTCCCATTCAAAGATGTGAACACATATTTTGTTAATATTGAAAAAGATTCATTAAAATTTTTTCAGATTACAGATTATAAACCAAAAGTTGAATCTTATGGGTTTGATGATTTTTCAAACTTTTTTGAAAATTTGAATTCGACAAAGAGTTTCGATATATACTTAAAAAAATATAACAAAAAATTACATTCAGCTATAACAAAGATTGATGAAAATGAGTACATCCTTTCATGCTTGGATTATAAAAAATTTATAGGAAATATTTCCAAAGTTGTGATATACACTATTTTATTTTTCATCCTTACCATCTCTTTTGTAGATATGCTTCTCTTTTCAATATACCTTTTGGTAAACAATTTCCTATACAAAAAGGAAGTTGAGACTAAAAGGGAAATAGAAAAAACAAAAAAATACCTTGAAACGATTCTTAACTCAGCACCTTTGTATATACTTGACATAACAAATGATCTTAAAATAAATTTTTTGATGAACGATTCAGCAAAAGTTTTTTTCAGCTCAGATAAAAATAATTTCGATTTTAAAAACTTTCTTTTTAAAGATGATTACATGAAACTAAAAGATTCTGTTGAAAAGTTTTTCGAAGATAGAGATAAGAATTTTGATAGTTTTGAAGTAAAAGTAAAAATTGATCTTGAGGAAAGGTATCTTACATTTCTTCTTTCACCAATAAAGGATGAAAATTCAGAAATAATATCTATTCTTCTAATAATGGCTGATATAACGGATCTTAAAAATTATCAAAATGATCTTGAGGACAAAAACAAAAAACTTCTTTTTACATTACAACAACTTGAGTCAACAAATGAAGAGTTACAGACATCTGAAGAGGAACTCGTTGCAACTGAAGAGGAGCTAAAATTCCAGATTGAAGAACTTGAAAGAAAAGGTAAAATTTTACATGAAACAGAGGAAAGGTTCAGGATAGCCTTGAAAAATTCCAACATTTCAGTATTTTTACAGGATAAAGATTTAAAATATGTTTACGGATTCAACATTCCGGATAACATTCCATTCGAAATGGTTGCGGACAAAACGGATGATTACCTATTCAAAGGGAAAAGTGTTGAAAAGTTTATAAGGATGAAAAATCTTTCCATTGTTAATGGGGAGAAGTTTTCAGGTGAGATCGAGTTGATATTTTTTAAAACAAAACATGACTTTTTCTATACAATAGAACCTTTCTATTCAAAGGATGGTAAGATAACCGGAGTTTTGACAGCACTTCAGGATATAACTGAAAAAGTTGAGATGCAAAAAGAACTGATGCAAGTTTTTAAACTTGAAGCGTTAGGTAACCTTGCTGGAGGAATCGCTCACGATTTCAACAATATTCTTGCAGGAATTATTGGGAACGCTGAGATACTTGATATGAAGTTGGGAGAGGAAAAAGAATTTTCAAAATATGTTAAAAGTATTATAAAAATCTCTGAGAGTGCTTCAAAGTTGACAAAACAACTTCTCTCCTTTGCAAGAAAAGGTAAATATCAAAATATAGATTTCTCAATTCACAAAACTATAAACGATGTTTGCGAAATACTTGAAAGAACTATTGATAGAAGGATAAGGATAGAGCAACATTTAAAAGCTAAACCATCATCTATAAAAGGTGACCCATCACAGATAGAGACAGCGTTGATGAACCTTATAATAAATTCAAAGGATGCTATAATGGAAAAAGGTGGTGAGGGTAAAATAGAGATTAGAACAGAAACGGTTATAGTTGATGAGAATTTTAACAGATTTTTAAATACAAAACTTGAAAATGGAACTTATATCCACATATCTGTATCTGATGATGGAATAGGGATGGATGAGGAAACAAAAAAGCATATATTTGAACCGTTCTTCACAACAAAAGAGGTTGGAAAAGGAACAGGTCTTGGGCTCGCAAGTGTTTATGGAACTATAAAAACTCATAAAGGTTTTATAGATTTTTACTCTGAAAGATTCAAGGGAACCACTTTCAACATTTATCTTCCATTATCTTCGGTTATAGTCGAAGAGGAAATTTTGAATGAGGATAAAGAAATTTTTAATTTACCTTTAAATAAAACTATTCTTATTATTGATGATGAGGAATCTATAAGAAACAGTTGTAAAGAGATACTTGAAAGAGACGGGATAAAAGTTCTAACAGCAAAGGATGGTGTTGAAGGGATAAATGTTTTAGAAAAAAATAAAGATGAAATATCGTTAGTAATACTTGATATGATAATGCCCAAAATGTCTGGTAAGGATACTTTTATAGAAATAAAGAAGATTGACAGAAACATCCCTGTTATTCTATGTTCAGGTTATTCTGAGGAGGGAGAAGCAGAAGAGATAATCAATATGGGTGTCGATGGATTTTTGCAGAAACCTTACAGGATGAAAACTCTTCTTGAAACTATAAAGAAAATATTAAAATGATCATATCTTTTCAAAATGATGCTTTACACTCTTCCCTGTTATCATAAAAATTGTATCTTCAGCTATATTTGTTGAAAGGTCAGCTATCCTTTCAAGATTTCTCGCAACATCCATTATAACTATTTCTAAAAAAGAATCACCTTCACATTTGTTTATTCCGGAAATAATCTCTTTAACTATTTTATCTCTAAGCATATCAACATTATCATCTTCTTCTAAAACCTCTTTTGCTAAATTTATATCACCGTTTACAAAAGATTTTATACTATCCTCAAACATCCTCTTTACAACAATGTATATTTTTTCAAGATCTTTATTCCTTTCAAAGATCTTTTCACTCTTCAGACTATCAACTCTTGAAGAGATGTTAACACAATGATCACCTATCCTTTCAAGGTCATTGTTTATTTTCAATATTGTGAAAAGAGTTCTAAGATCAGATGCAACAGGTTGATTGGTCGCAATTATCGAAACACATTCGTTTTCAATTTCAACCTCTTTCCTGTTTGCAAAATCTTCCATTTCCTTCAAAATTTTTTCGGATAATTTTAAATCGTGATTTTTCAAAGAAAATATAGAATCTTCAAACATCTTTTGAATAAAAAGTGAGTAATCTATCAATTCTTTTTTAAGACTTTCAATTCTATCTTTTAGCATAATTTCTCCTTATCCAAAAATTCCAGTTATATACTCTTCAGTTTTTTTATTTTCAGGTGCGGTGAACATCTTTTTTGTTTCTCCAAATTCAACTATCTCTCCGAGATAAATAAAAAGAGTATAATCTGAAACTCTTCCAGCCTGAGCTATGTTGTGTGTCACTATTATAATAGTAAGTTTTTTTTTCAAAACTTCAAGGAGCTCTTCAATCTTTTGCGTTGATTTTGGATCAAGTGCGGAAGTTGGTTCATCGAGAAGTAAAACTTCTGGGTCATTTGCAAGTGCCCTCGCTATGCATAACCTTTGTTGTTGTCCACCGGAGAGTGACATAGCACTATCGAAAAGTCTATCCTTTATCTCATCGTAAAGCCAAACATCTTTTAAACTTTTTACAACCTTCTCATCAATGAAAGATTTATCATTTATTCCTTTCACTTTAAGACCGAAAGCAACATTATCATATATTGAGAATGGAAATGGGTTAGGTTTTTGAAAAACCATTCCTATTTTTGTTCTTAAATTAGAAAGGTCTATATTTCTATCATTTATGTTGATTCCATCAAAAATTATCTTGCCATCAACTTTAGCATTATAAAAATCGTTCATCCTGTTGAAAGACCTTATAAGAGTTGATTTCCCACAACCTGAAGGTCCTATTATTGCTGTTACCTTATTTTCAAATATTGAAAGGTTAATGTTATTTAAAACTTTTTTATCCTTAAAATAAAGATTAAAATTTTCAACTTTTATCTTTTCTTTTACCATCTTCTCTGCCTCCTCAGCTTTTGTCTTATAATTATAGCTGAAAGGTTAACTATAAGAACAAGTAATAAAAGAACAAATGCTGATTTATAAGCTATTGGTATCTGTTTTTCAGGTGAAACACCTTCTGTGACAAGTCCATATATATGGTAAGGTATAGCCATAACCTCACTCGATAGAGATTTTGGCAACCTCCTTGAATATAATGTTGCAGCTGTGAACATAATAGGTGCTGTTTCTCCTGCAACCCTTCCTATACTTAAAATCAAAGAAGTTAAAATATTTGGAAAGGCAACAGGTATTGAAACTTTATATATAGTTTCAAATTTAGAGCAACCCAAAGAGTATGCTGCTTCTTTGAATGTCACAGGGACACTTTTTAAAGATTCCTCTACAGACCTTATTATTATTGGAAGTGAAAGGATCGCGAGTGTTAAGCTTCCAGATAATAAAGAAACTTCAAGAGAAAATCTTACAACAAAAAATGATAAACCGAAAAGTCCAAAAATTATTGAAGGTATCCCTGAGAGTGTACTTATAGAGGTTCTTATCATATCAACCAAAAATTTTGGTTTTCCATATTCTGCCAAATATATCGCGGTTATTATTCCTACTGGAAAGGAAAAGAAGGTTGAAAGTATTGTAAGGTAAAATGTTCCAACTATGGCTGGAAATATTCCACCTTCAGTCATCCCATTTTTTGGAAATGTGAACAGAAATTCTGGGAAAATACCTTTATAACCATTTTTAAAAATTGGGATCAAAAATATAAAAAGTGAAATTATCGTTATAAGTGTTGATAGGTATATGAAAAATTCAAAACTGAATTCTTTAAATTTTCTCATTCTAATCTCTCTTTAGATTTTTTATAAAATGGTTTGAGATTAAAGTAAGAACGAGTGTTAAAAACAGAAGAACCAAGGCTATACTATAGAGAACATAAAAATGTGTAGTTCCAACTGCAGTTTCTCCCATCTCTGCTGCTATAGTTGCAGTTAAAGGTCTCACAGGTGAAAATATAGAGTTTGGGAAATTCATAGCACCACCAGCAACCATAAGAACTATCATCGTCTCTCCAATAGATCTTCCAATACCTAAAAGGAGCGCCGAAATAAGCGCTCCCTTTGTGTATGGAATAACAACTCTTGTTATAGTATCAAACTTTGTCCCACCTAAAGCATAAGATGCCTCTTTCAAAGTAAGTGGTACAGTTGAAAGTGCATCTTCAGTCAAACTTGAAATTATTGGAACAATAACTATTCCAAGAATAAATGAAGCGGTGAAAAGGTTAAGTCCTGTCGGGATGTTAAAAAACCTTCTTATAAATGGACCTATTAAAACTATTCCTATAAAACCAAAAATAACTGACGGTATTGAAGAAAGAATTTCTATGAAAGGTTTTAACAACTCTTTTGTTCTTAAATCAGCATATTCTGAAAGAAATAGAGCTGACCCTACACCGAGAGGTAAACCAACCAAAATCGATCCCAAAGTCACAAAAAGTGATGAAATTATAAAATTGAATATACCAAATGATGGTGGTTCCATAGTAGGATAATATTTTGTTCCAAAAATAATATTCTTAAATCCAACCTCTCTGAAAGCTATAATTCCTTTTGAAAATATATCATAAACTATCATAACAAGGACTATCAAAGATATGAGTGAAACCAAGAATATCAAAAAAGTTGCGACAACATCCCTTAACTTTCTTCTTTCCATAATCACCTTAATGGTATATATCCTGTTTCTTCAACTATCTTCTGACCTTCATCCGAAAGTATAAAATCTATAAATTTTCCAATATTACCTTTCGGTTTTCCATTGGTATACAAATACAAACTTCTTGCTATTTTGTAAGTTTTATTGTTTACACTTTCCTTTGATGGGTAAACACCTTCAACTTTTAAAGCTTTAACACTTTCATTTACAAAACCTAAACCAATATAACCTATAGCACCGGGAGTGTCTTTAACTGTTGATAAAACAGCATTGTTTGAAGCAAGCAGTAAAGCATCCTCTCTATACTTTGCTCCCTCTAAAATTTTTTCGTTGAAAACTTCAAATGTCCCTGATGAAACATCCCTTGAAACAACAACTATTGACATATCTTTTCCACCAATCTCTTTCCAGTTTTTTATCTTTCCGGTGTAAATATCTTTCAATGTTTTTAAACTTATATCTGAAACTGGATTGGATGGATGAACAACCATTGAAAGAGCATCGTTGGCAATAACTGTTTCAAAAACATTTACTCCATTCTCTTTTGCCTGATAAATTTCTTTTTCCTTTATCTTTCTTGACGAGTTTGCAATATCAACTTTTCCTTCAATAAGATTAGATATTCCAACACCACTTCCACCACCTCTTACTGTAATGTTTATAGATGGGTTTTTATCCATAAAAACTTCTGAAGCTTTTTGAGCAATAGGGAATACGGTTGTTGAACCAGACATAGTTATATCGTTAGTTTTTGGAAATACAAATAAAAAAACGGTTAAAATACTTAAAATCAATGTTAATATTTTTTTCATCTTTCACCTCCTATTGAAGAGTGTTTGAAAACTTCCATTTCATCTGGAAAATTACATTGTTTACATCAGCTTTTGTTGTATCCTCATACATAGTCCTATCATATGAAAGTTGCATAATCACTCCATTATCTTTAAAGAAATTCATGTTAGTCCCGGCTATAATCCTTTTATGCCCGTCAAAAGTTGCATCAAGATTTTTATCCCAACTATCGTATCTTGCAACCAATTCTAATGGAATATCTGCAATTCTCTTAGCATCTATTAAACCTATTACAGAATATCCAGCACCTATAACACTATCTATCCTGTTTGAAAGATACTCAAATGATAGTGATAAAAAGTTGAAATTGTATTTTACAAGTCCAACATAAGCCATTCTTAAACTATCAGAGATCATAGAATCAACGCTTTCAGGTGAAAGGAGTGTTTTATCTTCATAAAGAACAGAGCCACCAACTGTTAATCCTATAACAGGTATCAATCTTAAATTAACAAGAAACGCTGGGTTCAAATCAACTGAAGAATCTGTTTTTTTGTATCCTTCTCCATTCATAATTGAAAAAGCATAAAAACCAAAACCTGCTGGAAGAAGTCCATTGAAAGATACACCATAATCAGCAGAGTTGACCACTTTCTCTTTATCACTCAACTCTGTTTCGTAAACAGGATACTCGTAATCGTAAACTGTTCCAAAATAGTTTTTTATCAAACCAAAATTTATGTTGCTACTTTTTATTGGAAGATTTGAAAAATCAAGATAGGCATATTTTAAACGAACAGAAGCACCTTCAACTCCATCCTTTAAGGAAACGAAATCGAGAGTAAACCTACCTTTTATGTTATCACTTAATTTTGGTTCAACTGTAAAGTAACCTCTTGGAGAATAAATCTGATTCTTGGTTAGTAAAAACTCATTCTCATTTTCAAAAGTTGCTTGATACCTGCTCCAGATCTCAAATCCATATTTTGTTTCTCCACCAACAAGGGATAGGAAAAGAAGACTTAAAAGAAGAAAAAGTGTTATTCTTTTACTTTTCACAAAACCTCCTTTTTTAAATTTTCAATTGGAATATAAACTTTGATTGTTAATTTTCGGTTAAGATTATGTTAAATTTTTATCACTTTCTCGATTTGTAAAGTAGAAAGAAACTTATAAAAAGGAAGAAAAAGTTTGGCAAGAGAAAAATTGTGAAAGGGTTTCCTCCACCATTTGATGCTGCAGACCTGAATCCTTGTAAAACTCCCCAGTAAAGAAAGGATAGAAGAACACTTATAGCGAGTCCAAAAATTATCCCTGTATTTTTTGCGTTTACAACAAAACTTGCAGAAATTAAAGCAATGATAATATTTATGAAAATAAAATAGAACCTGTAAGAAATTTCAGTTTCTTGTTTTGCAACTTCTCCTTTACTTTTTTTTATACTATCCCTTATTTTTAAAAGTTCAGAAATTTTATATATATCAACATTCTCCCTATCGAAAACAATCTCGTTCGGTTTTACATTCAAAATATCAAACATCTCCCTGTTTTCAAAAGTTTCGAAAAGGTTATTTTTAAGATCATATATCTGGCAACTTTCAAAAATCCATTCGTCATTTTTAAATATACCTCTTTTAGCTTTAACATATTTTTCAAGATTCTTTTTTTCATCGAATTTGAATATCTCAGGTTCTTTTATTGAAAAATTTTTAACTGAAAAATATTCTCCTTTAAGAACAGTTTTTTCATCTTGAACAAAAACAAAATCTTCCCTGTTTATCTGTTCAAAATCTTTTGACTCTTTAATCTCTCTATACCTTCGGGTTGAATATGTTTCAATATTTTCTTTCAAAAAAAATTGCAAAAAAGATAAAAACAATATGAGTAGAAAAAGTGGAATAAGAAATCTGTAAACTGAAATGCCTGCTGATTTTATAGCAACAAGTTCATTGTTTTTAACCATAATTCCAACAGTGATAAATATTGAGACAAGTATTCCAAGAGGAAAGAGAAGAGTTAAAAGGGATGGTATATAAAAAAGGTAAAGTAAAATTATCTCTTTAACACTTTTTCCAGATTGTAGATAATTTGAAAGGTTATCAGATATATCAACTATCAAAAATATAAATATAAAAAGGAAAAGTACAATAAATAGAAATAGGATAAAATTTTTTAATATATACCTGTCGAGTATCTTCATCTTCTAAAAATCCCCGTGTCTTTTAAAATAAAATATAAACATAAAAATAGAGTTAAAAAATTTGGAAACCAAATTGTTATAGATGGATTTATAATGCCATTATCTGACAACTGTTCCCCAAGAACAAGTAAAACATAATAGAAAACGAAAAGCAATGTAGATATCCCAAAACCTAAAGCTAAAGAAGATTTTTTTAACCTAATGCCTATTATTCCACCAAGTAAAATGAAAGCGAAAACTCCAAAAGAGATTGAAAATTTTTTGTGAATCTCAACAAGGTATCTGTAAATAGATTTTTTTCTTCTTAAATCGTACTCTTTTCCCTTCTTCCCGTTAAAACTTTTATCAACATTTTTTATGCTTTCGACAAGCATCCTTATACTCATCTCCCTATCTCCCCTTACATCGAAACCACCTTCAACTATATCTCCTGAAATTTTTATCTTCTGGACAAAAGTTGAAAAAACACTTTTTTTATAATTTCCATCTGAAACTATTTCAAAAATCTCTCCATTTTTCATAAAAACTGAAATTCTATTTTCTCCTCTGATCGTTTTCAGATATCCACTATCAGCTTTGATATAAATTTTATCCTTTATTATATGACAGTTTGAAAATGTGTTATCATTTTTAATATCCTCAAAATAAAAATATATCTCGTTATCATAACTCTTTTTGAATACTCCTTTTTCAACACTCACGGCAGGTCTTAGGTTGAGAATTTGAACAAATATCTGTCTTACCCTATGGTTTGAATATGGAACAACAACATCTGAAATGAAAAAAGTTATAAGAAAAAGAATAGTTGAAAAAAATGTTAAGTTGAAAACAAACCTGAATGGATTAATCCCGAGTGATTTTAACGCGATAATTTCAAAATCTGAGGACATCCTTCCAAAAGTCATAATTGTAGCGACAAGAACTGACATAGGTATCGAGAGGAAAATTATGAATGGAAGGTTGAAAAGGAAGAGTTTTAAAACTATCAAAAATGGCAAGCCTTTTCCAATAAGAAGGTTAACGAGTTCAAAAATCCTGTTTACGAGAAGAACAAAGATGATCAAAAATAGTGCAAGAAAAAATGATGGGATGAATTCTTTTAAAATAGTTCTGTCGATAATTTTCATAACAAATATAATAACTTAAAATTTTTTCAAGTAAACAATCATCTGAAAAACTCTGGTTTCTTTTCTTTATAACTGTAGTATGAGTCTTTTGATAAAATTATATGATCGTAAACCTCTATACCCAAAATCTTTCCAGCATCCACAAGACGACTCGTAACAAGATCATCCTCACTTGAAGGTTCAACATTTGAAGATGGATGGTTGTGAGCGACTATTATTCCACAAGCCCTATCAACTATAGGATCTGCAAAAACCTCTCTCGGGTGAACAAATGTTGTATTAAGGGTACCTATAAAAACGGTCCTTTTATGAATTATCTTCATAGAAGAATCAAGACTTATAACTATAAAATTTTCCTGTCTTCTTTTTGCTATATCCTTTAAAAGGGAAAAAACATCCTTTGGGGATCTTATCCTTTTCTCTTTCTCTTTAATCCTTTCATAAAATTGAAATATCGAAAATAATAAATTTTTGTCTTCCTCTTCAAGTTGATCCAAAATATCGAACGAAATTTCGGGAAAGTTTAGATATATTTTTTCAAGTGTTTTTAAAAGTATCTCTTCCTTATAATCCTTTTTAAGAATCTTTTTCAAAATATCTGTATCTTTTAAATCCCCATAATCCTCAAACCTTTTCATAAACCCTCCTCAAAAAAGTTTTTTCATCTCAATAGAAAAATTCTTCTCCTCTAATTTATTATCAACAAAAAACTTTTTTATCATCTCTTCAATTTTACTTTTAATCTTTTTAACATCACTTTTATAAAATGTAACAGAAAGATTTCTGTCATCTAAAAGATTCACATTCAAAACACCGTCAACATTTTTCTCAACCATCAATTCAAAAGATCTTTTTGGAAAAGCAAAATTTTTTAAATCTGTCTTTTTAAAAATTAAAAATTTTTCAAAAGAATAGAATGAAAATGTAAATATTTCAAATTTTTCATTCTCTCCCTTTTTGCAGAAATACAATTTATAATCTCCTTCATCATAAATATAAAGATTATCAAAATTTTCAACCTTCTTTATAAAACCTTTCTTTATAAAACAATCCCCTTTAAAATCCATAATGTAAAATCTTTTTATATATGGGTTCTCCGGATAAACATATGAGTTAAAGGTTGATCTGTATAAAGATATTTCATCAAAATCGTCAAGTAGAAATGGAACAACCATATCTGTTCTATATTTGAAAAAAACCTCTAATGGATATACCCTTTTGAAAAATTCCCTCTCTCCCAAAATTATGTTGTAAGGTTTTGAAAGAAAAATATCAAGGATCCTCTTGTTTTGAAGATCCTTTTTAAAAAAAGATATTTCAAAATTTTTGTTTACTTTTTCAAACCCTTCATAATCATCGAAAACTATAACTGACCTTTTCCTTTTATTCATATAAGGTGGGAATATATTCTTCTCTATAATACTTTTTATATTTTCAAGAAAAAATTTAAACTCTTTCATAATATTTTTTTGTCTCTCTGTTAAAACTTCTCACAAGATTTTTAAGATTCTGCACCTCTTCCTCTGAATATTTATAATATGATGGAAAAACACTTTTGTTTGTTAACAGTGGATCTTTTATTATATTTTCGTATCTGTTGTAAAAATCTGTTTTGGGAACTGGTGTAAACTCGTTTAAAACTATCCTTACCCTTTTTTCCTTAAGATACTTTGCTGTGTTTATAACATCTTCCATCCTTTCATCTGGTAGTCCGACAAGTATATAACAGAAAATTTTTCTTCCGTCAAAACCATTTTTTAAAAGAAGATCTAAAGCTTTTTCTATCTCATCAAGGTTTGTCTTGTTCCCCGTTTTTGTTAAGATATCTTTTGAAACTGTTTCGATTGAAAGGGATAACATACCAAGGTTTATCTTTTTAAAAATATCTACAACATCTTTTTCTATGAACCTTGTGTGCAAACCATTAGAAAAGTTGAATCTGAAAGAGTAATTTTTTTCAATTATCTTTTCAAATAGTGGTAAAAAATGTTTTTCCTTTTTAAAAAGCAAAGCATCATCATAAAAAGTTATATCTTTCACATTCAGACTTTCAAGAAGATCCAACTGTTTTAAAATATTTTCAAAAGGTAAAGAGTAAAAACTGTTATGCAAAATTGAGACGGCACAGTAACTACACCTGTATGGGCATCCAACCTGTGTTAGAACAGCAGCAGACTCTAACTCTTTATAAAGATCATAGGAAGGAACAAGTTCTTCTACTTTAAAACTCTTTTTAACATCTATATCTGTATTATCCTTTAAAAACTGATATAGGTTTTCAACATTCCCGGAAAATACAAAGTCGCAACCTAAATTTTTCGCATGTTCTGGTAAAAGTTTTGCGTAAACTCCACCAACTATTGTTTTCGCATTTGGATTTTTCTTTTTAACACTTTCTATAACCTCTTCTATCCCCTCATACCAATATGTCATCATAGATGTTATGAAAACATAATCGTAACTTTTATTAGAGATGAAATCCAAAAATTTTTCTTTTGAAACACCGTATCTAAAATAAGGTCTTTTAAACCAATCAAAAATTTCTTTCTTTATAGCATCTTCTTTTCTGAATTTTCCTGTTGATAAAAATCTACTTTTATTTTTCCTTTCAAGAAAAGGTGATCTTCTATCCATAAAATCAAAGAAATCAAAACTAACACCATTCTTTCTTAAAAAAGATGCAACATACAAAAGCCCTAAAGGTTTCAACCAATAATCGTAACAGGTAAAATCATATATTGGGGGATTTACCAAAAGTATCTGCATATTTGAAGATGAAATCAGATTTGGAAAACATTGATGGGAAATTTTTAAAAGATTTTATTCCAAGAACAAGTGTTCTTATGTTATCAACATATATTTTATAATCGTTCAATTTTGAAGGATCTATTGTAACATTTTCTTCATTCTTAATTTTTAAAGGATTTATGAATTTACCATTCTTTTTAACAGCGAAATGGAGATGGTATCCAGTTGCATATCCTGATTTCCCAACATAACCGATAACCTCTCCCTGTTTTACAAATTTCCCAACTTTAATATCTTTAGCATAGGAAAAAAGGTGACAGTATTCACTATTGTATCCGTTCTCATGATCTATTCTAACAGTTTTTCCACCAATATAATTGTAACCAACATATATTATATAACCATCACTTGCAGCATAAACTGGTGTTTTTTTCGGAGCAGAATAATCTACAGCATAATGTGGAATATACCTTTTCAAAATTGGATGGTATCTTTTTGAAGTGAATGTTGAAGAAATTCTATAGTAGGTTGCAAGTGGTGCTTTCAAAAAAGTCCCTTCGAGAGAGTTTCCATTCTGATCATAATATATTTTCCCATTTCCATCATCATAAAGGAAACCTTCATAAAGGTTTTTATCATTCTCAAATGACGCATATATTATATCACCATACTTATAGAATTCGCCATCTATATATTCCTTTTCAAAAAGTATCGTGAACTTATCTCCCTTTTTAACTTCTGAAAAAACATCTATTCTCCAATCAAAAATTTTTGTGAACTTTAAAGCGAGTTTTTCATTTTCACCTTTCGCTTTTATTGCGTTAATAATGTTGTCATCAACTTCACCCTCAATAAATTCTATTGAAACCGTTGAACGGTTGTTTATTATATATGAGTTATATTTTGATGTATATTCAACAACATATGTTTTTGATGGATCATTTTTGTATTCGAGTCTTCTGAAATTGAAATCCTCATCTGTAAAAATGAATACCTGATCGTCAACATCTATCTTTTTTGGGCTGTATATTTTTGAAAAGGAGTTTATTATTGAATCTATAACATCATTTTTTAGATGGGATTTTCTTAAAATCTGAACGAAAGTTTCACCTTTTCCAACCTCATATTTTACACCTATATAATTTTTCCTTTCGGCACTAACATCATCCTTTTTAACTTCACCTTTTAAATACCTAACATAAAGAAAGGATGAAATCAGAAAAACTAATAATGAAAAATAAACAAATTTTTTCAATCTTTTAATCCGCTCCTTGCATAGCTTTCTATTATCTGTTTCTGAGCAAGGAAGAACATTATAACAAGTGGAAGAACAACAAATGTTGATGCTGCCATAAGTAGAGTATAACTTGTAGATTGCTCCTGAATGAAATATGCGAGTCCAACCTGAACTGGCCTGATCGAATCAGAATTGGTTACAACCAAAGGCCAGATAAAAGAGTTCCATGATGAAAGGATCGAAAATATTGAAATTGTTGTCAGTGCTGGTTTTGAAAGTGGAACAACTACTTTAAATAAAAATCCAATATCAGAGTATCCATCTATTACAGCTGCATCATAAAGGTCTTTCGGTATTGTTTTAAAATGTTGTCTTAGAAGAAATATTGAAAAAACATTAGCCATCCATGGAACTATCTGAGCATAATATGTATCTATCCATCCTATTTTTTGCAATATCATATAACCGGGAACTATGTAAACAGGCATAGGGACCATCATAAGTCCAAGTAAGGACACAAAAAGGATCTCTCTCCCTTTAAAATCGAGACGGGCAAAAGCGTATGCGGCAAGTATAGATGTGAACAATGTCCCAACAAGTTCTGTTAAAGAGATGAAAATAGTATTTAAAAAATACCTTGTAAAGTTAACCTTTTTCCATGCGGTAATATAGTTATCTATCTGTGGATTTTTTGGAAAAATATCTGGCGGGAATTTTACTGCTTCAGCTGGAGTTTTCAAAGATGTTGAAACCATCCAGAAGAAAGGGAAAAGTATAGTTAAAGCTATCACTATAAGAACGATGTATGTTAAAACCATTGACAAATTTATATGTTTTAATTTATTCATAAAAGACATTTTTCTCTCCATACTTCTTCTGAATAATAGTCAAAAAGAGAATTATCAAAAAAAGGATAAAAGCTATAGCTGTTCCATAACCATATTTCCCATAATTGAAAGCCATATCATAAAGATAATAAACTATAACATTTGTTGTTCCGAGAGGACCTCCGGCAGGTGGACCTGTCATCATCCATACAGGTGCAAAAACCTGAAAACTTGTTATGGTTGTCATAATAAAAACATAGAATGTTGTTGGTGAAAGTAATGGTAAAGTTATGTGCCTGAATGTCTGCCATCCACTTGCACCATCGATTTTTGCAGATTCATAATAATGTTCTGGAATGTTTTGAAGTCCAGCAAGAAAGATAATAACATTGTATCCTATAGATTTCCAGATAGTCATTATTGAAAGAGAGAATAAAGCGAGTGATGGACCTTCAAGAATTTTTGGGAGATCACGCTGGAAGATCATTTCAAAAATTCCCCTTGACTCCTCAAGCCATTTTAAAGGAGAAATGCCCAAAGAAGTTAGAATATAGTTTGCTATTCCTATTTTTGGATGGTATATCCATTTCCAAACAAAAGAAATAGCTATTATTGAAGTGACCTCTGGAAGGAAATATGTTGTTCTGAAAAATCCTTTGAACTTTATCTTCTGGTTTAAAAGTATAGCAATAAACATAGAAATTATTATTGTTCCAGGAAGTACTGTTAAAACATACCAGAGAGTATTCAAAAGTGATTGGTAGAACTTTTCATCTTTAAAAATATCGAGATAATTGTTTAATCCAACAAAAGGACCTTTTCCTGCAATTCCCCAATCAAAAAAACTTATAAAAAATGATAGAATTATAGGTAAAAACCTAAAAATTATAAGAATCACCAAAGCAGGTAGAATAAAAAGGAGTGCTTTAAAAAATTTACTTCGTTCATTCATATTTATTTAAGAAGTTTATAACAAATAAAAAAAAATGTCAACATACTAATAAAATGTATAATAAGAACGTAAATTTAATAATAAAATATTTCTGTTTTTATTAAAATTTTCTATTTCTCTCTTCTTAGTTATAATAAAATTTTCAAAAATTAACAATAAATTAAAAAGTATTGAGATTTTAGGAAAAAGAGATATAATAACTTCATAAAAGTTTATGGGAATTTGTCATGAATGAAATTTTAGAAAATTTTCCTAAAAAGAATTGCGTTTTAAAAGAAAAGGATGCAGGTATTTTGTTATACCAGATGGATTCCATTAAATTGATGGACATTCTAATAGAAAAATTTCCAGAAGGTGTATTTGACATGATTTTTGCAGATCCACCATATTTTCTGTCAAATGGTGGTATTACCTGTTATGCTGGTAAAATGGCAAAAGTTGATAAAGGGGAATGGGACAAATCAAAAGGAATCAATAAAAACCATGAATTTAATTTATCTTGGCTTTCAAGATGTCAAAAATTATTAAAAAAAGATGGTACAATTTGGGTTACAGGAACTCACCATGTAATTTATTCTGTTGGTTTTGGCATGCAACAATTAGGGATGAAAATTTTAAACGATATAGCATGGGAAAAGCCAAATCCTCCACCAAATCTTTCTTGTAGATATTTTACACACTCAACAGAAACAATTATTTGGGCTGCCAAAAATCATTACTCCAAACATTTTTTTAACTATGAAGAGATGAAAAAATTAAACTATGGCAAACAGATGAGAACTGTTTGGACAATACAACCTCCAAATGGAGATGAAAAAATATTTGGTAAACATCCAACACAAAAACCTTTAAAACTACTTGAAAGAATTATCCTTGCAAGCACAAAAAAAAACGAGTTGATTTTTGATCCTTTTTCTGGAAGTTCAACAACAGGGATTGCAGCATTAAAATTGAAAAGAAAATTTGTAGGATGCGAGCTTGAAGATAAATATATTTCATTATCAATCAAAAGAATTCAAGAACTTATAAATTCAATAAAAAATAGCCCTGCTCTTTTTGAGGAGGTTTTATGAAAAAGGGAGGTTGTGGGGGAGCAAAAACAATAACAGGATTAAATTTTGAAAAAAAAGTAGATCTATATAAACTTTTAACAACGATTCCAGGATACAGAGTTGAAAAATCAAAAACAAGAGCTGGAATTGATGTTTATTATAATAACGAATTGATTGCAAGATGTTTTAGAAAATATGAATTTTACAAATTTTTATATGAAAACCAAATTGACTGGAAACAAATAATTTCTAAAAAACTTTTGCCTGACGATGCTATGCTTGTTATTATCAGAGAGACATTATTTATAATAGAAATAAAATTTCAGCAGGTTGAAGGTTCAGTTGATGAAAAACTACAAACCTGTGATTTTAAAAGAAAACAGTTTTTAAAATTGGTAACACCTCTCGGTTTAAAAGTAGAGTATGTTTATGTTTTAAATGATTGGTTTAAAAAACCTCAATATAAAGATGTTTTAGATTACATTCAAAGTGTTAATTGTCATTACAAATTCAATGAACTACCACTATCTTGGTTAGGTTTACCATATAAAAAGTAAAAAACAGTCAATAGTATACATGTAATAAAATTTCAGCAAAATTTACAATAACCTTTTTCAGTTGACAAATTTTTCTATTAAATATAGAATATTTTTTTAAGTTAAGGAGGCTTTTATGTTCAATATCAACAGAGAGAGATTGATAAACGATTTTATAAATATGGTTAAGATAAGTTCAGAATCATACGATGAAAAATTGATGGGGGATTACTGTAAAAAGGTTCTCAAAGATGAATTCGGTCTTGAAATATATGAAGATGATGCTGCTTTAAAAATAGGATCAAACCAATCGAATATAATCGCAAAATTCAGAGGTAATCCAAGAAAAAAAACTCTACTTTTTTGTGCTCATCTTGATACTGTAAAACCTGGAAAAGATGTTAATCCAATAAGAGAGAATGGGAAAATTTTTACAGATGGAAAAACTGTTTTAGGTTCTGATGATAAATCTGGAATCGCTCCACTTTTTGAAGCTTTAAGAATTGTAAAAGAGAATGAACTTGATGTTCCAGATATTGAAATAGTTTTAACTGTTGCTGAAGAGGTTGGTTTAAAAGGTGCAAAGAACCTTGATTTTTCAGTGCTTAAAGCGAAAGAAGGCTACGCTCTCGATAGTGAGGATGTTGAGGGAATATTCAACAGAGCCCCCTCACAAAATTTTATAGAAATAAGTGTTGAAGGGATAGAATCACATGCCGGGATGTCCCCTGAAAAGGGAATATCCGCAATAAAAGTTTTAAGTGAAGCAATAGCTAATATGCCTTTGGGGAGGATAGATAGTCAGACAACGGCAAATATAGGAGTTATAGAGGGTGGTGTAGCTTCAAATATTGTTGCTAAAAAATGCACTGCAAAAGGTGAAGCGAGAAGCCATGATGATGAAAGGTTAAAATACTATACTGAAAAAATCAAGGAAGCAGTCTACAATGCTATCAGGAAAAACAGAATTATTTTACCCGATGGGTCAATTAAAACTGCAAACTGCAAAATTGATGTTGAAAAAGCATACTCTGCAATGTATGTGAAAGAGGATGAGCCGGTACTTCAAAGAGTTATAAATGTTTATAAAAACCTTAAAATACCTTACAGAATTCTAACAGGTGGCGGTGGATCTGATGCGAACATCTTCAACGAACATGGCATAAAAACTGTGATAATTGGAACAGGAATGAAAAATGTCCACACAGTTGATGAATATATACTTGAAGATGACCTTGTAAGAGTTACAAATATAATTCTTGGAATAATGACACACGACCAATAAGTATGTAAATTTTTTATTGACATTTTTGTATAATTCTTTATTATATAAATTCAATTTTTTTATTAAAAGTAAAAGGAGGATATTTTGGCTGATATTAAAACTAATGACATCAGAAACATAGCACTTGTTGGTCATAACGGAGCTGGAAAAACAAGTTTCGGGGAAACTATACTTTTTAATACCGGTTTTACAACAAGATTGAATAAGGTGGATGAAAAAAATTCCATGCTTGATTACACCGATGAAGAGATAGCAAGAGGAATAACTATAGGACTTAAACTCGCAACAGTAAAATGGCTTGATAAAACTATAAACTTTATAGATACTCCAGGTTTTGTTGACTTTTTTGGAGAGGTTATCTCATCATCCAAGGTTGTTGAATCTTTTGTATTCATAGTAGATGGTTCAACAGGAGTCGATTTGGGAACTGAGAATGCATGGGAACTCAGAAAGAAAGAGAAACTTGCCGGACTTTTTGTGATTAATAAGATGAAAAAGGAAAATGTCGATTATGAAAAAGTTTTCCAAGAAATAAAAAATACACTTTCTGAAAGTGCTACTCTGATAGAGTTACCTATAGGTGTTGGTCCAAACTTTAAAGGTGTTGTTGACCTAATAACAGGAAAAGCGTATACCTATGAAAATGGTAAAAGGAATGAGGTTAATGTTCCAAGTGAAATAAAAGATTTGGTTGAAAAGATGAAGAAAGAACTTTTGGAACAGATAGCATCATCGGATGAATCTTTGATGGAAAAATTTTTCGCAGATGAACTCTCTCAGGAAGATATAAATTCTGGATTTTTGAACGCTATTAAAAATGGAACACTTTACCCTGTATGTTTTGCAGATTCTGTTGAAAATATAGGTTCAGATCTTGTTCTTGATTATATAGTTAAATATTTACCTTCACCTGCAGATCTTAACATAAGAAGACCCATAGAATCTGAAACATATCCTGAAAAACCAGATCAGAACTCTCCATTTGCGGGTTTTGTTTTCAAAACTAATGTTGAAAAACATTTGGGTGATATAAATTTTGTAAGGGTTTTCTCAGGAACTCTTAAATCAGGTAATGAAATTTATAACAGTTCAAAAAATGTAACTGAAAAAGTCAACCAGATGTATATAAACATAGGTAAAGAAAGGAGAGATATAGATGAGTTGACAACAGGAATGATAGGTGTTCTTGTTAAATTGAAATCAACAAAAACATCTGATACTGTTTGTGATAAATCTATAAACATAAAATTCCCACCTATAGAATTTCCTCATGCTAATGTTTCGATGGCTATAATTCCTCTTGCAAAAGGTGACGAAGAGAAAATTTCAAACGGGTTATCGAAATTGCATGAAGAAGATCCATCTTTCTATTTCAAGTTTGATCCAGAGATAAAACAAACACTTATCCATGGTCTTGGAACAATACATCTTGAAGTTATAATAAACAAGTTGAAAGAAAAATTCGGAGTCAATGTTAACCTTGAAAAGCCAAGAATAAAATATAGAGAAACTATAAAGAAGAGTGCCTCGGCTGAGGGAAAACATAAGAAACAGTCAGGTGGTAGAGGACAGTTCGGTGTTTGTAATGTAAAGTTTGAACCTTTACCAAGGGGAAGTGGATTCGTTTTTGCAGATGAAATTTTTGGTGGTGCGATACCCGCGAAATTCGTTCCATCTGTAGAGAAAGGTATTAGGGATGCACTCGAAAAGGGAGTTGTAGCAGGTTATCCAATAGTTGATGTAAAAGCTACACTTTTCGATGGAAAGTATCATGATGTTGACTCTTCAGATATCGCTTTTCAAATTGCTGGTTCTCTCTCAGTAAAAGGTGCAATACCACTTGCTGATCCTGTAATACTCGAACCTATAATGAATGTTGAGGTTACAGTTCCAGAAGAATATATGGGTGATATAATGGGAGATATTAACGCGAGAAGAGGAAAAATTTTAGGAACAGAACATGCTGGTAGATACCAGAGAATAAAAGCCCTTGTTCCTGAAGCAGAAATGTACCAGTATTCATCACAACTCAGATCCATGACACAGGGAAGGGGAACCTTCAAAATGGAATTTGAAACATACGAAGAGGTTCCAAGAGAAAGAGTCTCAAAGATTGTAGAGGAAGCAAAAAGGTTTATGGAAGAACAACAGGAAAAATGATCATTTCAGATCATACCTGTTTTCAATATATTTTCTAAAATCTCTAATTTTTTCAGAAAATTGGATGAAGAGAGCATCGAGAGTGCTCTCTTCATCATTTAAAATCTTATTTTTACCAAAAAATTCAATCTTCTTCGAAATCTCCATCAAATCTTGAAGATTAAAATTTCCAACAACACTTTTGAAAGCGTGTGCAAGTTTTGAGATCTGTTCAAAATCTCTTTCCTTCACAGCTTTCTCAAGTAAAGGATACCTCTGGTCATAATCACTTATAAAAGCTTTTAATATATCTTTAAAATCTTCAGAGTCCTTTCCAAACAATTCTTCAAGTGATGAAAGATCGTAATCCATAATTTTATGGTTTAAACCTGTAAGGTATTGTTGTTTTCATTTCAGCAGGAACACCATCTATCGTTCCGGGGTTGAACACAGCTTTGTATGCAGCTTCAACGGCAGCATTATCGCATGCTGGATTCAAAGATTTAATAACTCTTGCTGCGACAACCTTTCCATCTTTACCAATGGTCACTTCAACGAACACTGTTCCTTCTGCACCTATCTTTCTTGCAGCTTCAGGATACACTGGTTGAATTATCTGTTTTGGTGTCGGTTGTATTATAACTTGAGGTTTTTTCTCTTCTTCTTTCTTTACAGTATCAACAACAGGTTGTGACTGTTGTTGTGCCTGCTGCTGAACCTGTTGAGAAAGCAACTGGGATGCTGTAGGTGTTTTTACCTGTGTTTCCTCTTTTGGTTTCACCTCTTCCTTAACTTCTTTCTTTAAATTCTTGTTGGTTTCATTAACTTTTGTTTCACTTTCCTGAATCTTCTCTTCAACTTTTGGTGCAGGGAAAAGTAGGGCGAAATCTATCTTTTTCTGGTTTGATTTCTCAACATAGAATATGTCAAGATTTGAAATTGGTTCTATATTTGAAGAGTAAACATTATCAAATGATTTCAATACATTGTTTGCAACTATAACTCTGTTTGGAACAAAAAGGAAAGCGTATGGTTGATCATCCACAACAATCTGTTGGAACTCTTTCCAGTAATTTCTTGCCTCTTCTTCGTCCATCGTAGTCATTGCGAGATTTACTATCGAATCTACTTTTGGATTCCTATACTCAACGAAGTTGAATCTTCCAGTCTCTTTGACAGATGACCAGAATGGAAGTGGGTTGAAATCTTCATTTATCTGCCAAGAAAGGATATAAAGATCATAATCTTTTGAGAAAAGTTTTAAGATCAAAGAATCTGATGGTAACTCTTTTAAATTAACATTTATTCCAGCATTTTTCAATTGGTTTGAAACTTCCCTTGCAACTTTAACAAGCATCGCATCATTCTTATCTGTAATTATATTTAAAATGAAAGGTTTATTGTTATACAGATATCCTTTTATATTATCTTTCTTTAAAACTTTTTCTAAAAGTTTTATACCATCTTTGCTATAGGAGATTGGCTTTATCTCTTCAGAATAAGCCCAGAAGGATGGTGTAATAGGGCCATTCGATGGAATACCATTTTTTATTGTATTCTTTATAAGGAGATCCCTGTTGATAAGTTGTGATATGCCCATTCTAAAATCTTTCAAGTCAAAAGGTTTTCTTGTAAGGTTGAAACCTATATAAGTGTAAATATTTCCCTTTTTCTGTATCCCAGTAACATTTTTTATCTTTGCTATCTCTTCTGCATTATCTGGAGTAAGATCATAAACAAGGTCAAGTTTTCCTTCCTTGAGATCATTTATTATTGATTGCTGATCGGTATATATCCTGTAAACTATCTTGTCCAAAAAAGGTTTATCATCGAGAGAGTAATTCTCATTTTTTACAAGTGAAATATATTTACCACTCTCCCATTTTTCAAGTTTGTATGGTCCATTTCCAACAGGTTTAGAGTTGAAATCAGAATACTGTATCTGATCTTTTTCTTTTTCGAGTAAATGTTTTGGAAGTGGCTTTATATTTGAATCAAAGAGAGCCATAGGATAAACTTTGTTACAGTAAAAAACTATCTTGTAATCTGAAACAGCTTTAACAGAATCTATATTTTGTAATTTTGAAAATAAAGGTGAGTTGTTTTTTGGATCCTTTATAAGATTGAATGTAAACTCTACATCGTAAGCTGTAACAGGTTCTCCATCCTGCCATACAACATCTTTTCTAAGGTAATATGTTATCTTTTTTAGATCCTCAGAATATTCCCATGATGTCGCAAGCATGGGAACAATTTTTCCATTCACATCATTCTTATGGAGTGGAAGAAATAACATTTCAACTATTTCGTTATGTGCTATAAATGATGGGTAAATTGGAGAAAGGTTTTCAGGTTCTCCAACTATGCCAACAACTACTTCTCCTCCCGCTTCTCCAGTCTGTGGAACTCTTGAAACTTTTTTCTCACAGGAGATCATAAGAATTATTGCCAGTAGAATAAGAACTATTTTAGATATTTTTGAAAATCGCCTCATCAATCCTCCTTTTATTTTATATTTTAAAATTATTATTTAAAAATATGAATTTGTCAACAATTTGTTACTTCTGAAAGAGTTTGATTTATAACCTCTTCAAGTTTGTCTCCAAGACTCTGTTCGGAGTAAAATTTTAAAATATAATCTTTCCCTCTTTTACCCATCTCTTCCCTTTCATTTTTAGGCATATTATAAACCTTCATAACTGTTGAAACTATCTCATCCAAATTTTCTGGATCAGCATAAAAACCACATCCAGAATCTTTTACGAATTCTGAATATTCTGGTTTCGCTGTGATAAGAATAGGTTTTCCAGCAAGCATGTAATCAAAAAGTTTGTTAGGGCTCAATCCATACTTATATAGTTCAGTTTTGTTAACGGTAATCAAACATAGGTCAACATTAGCGAGAAAGTTTAAAATATTCCTTTTTGGAATAGTTTTGTATATTTTAACATTTTTGATATTATCGTTTTCAATTTTCTTTTCTATCTCTTCCCTCAAAGGTCCTTCACCAAGTATCAGAAAATCTATCGGCTGATTTTCAAGTCTTTTTGCTATATCAAGTATTAGGTAAGGATTATTTGCAACACCTATTGCACCAGTATAGGCAACGGTGAACCTGTTTATTTTGTATTTCTCTTTGTAGTATTCAACAGGTTTATCCGGAGTGAAGTGGTTTGGATATGTGCAGTTTGAAATGAAATGAATTTTTTTCTCATCTATACCTTTTGATACAATATGATTTTTAAACTTTTCAACACAAACTATTATACTTTTACTTTTTCTGTATATCAACCTTTCAAGATAATATAAAAACCAAGTGTATGGATTATGTTTCATCTCTGGTTTAAGTTGTATCAAAGATTCTGGCCAGAGATCGAGAATATCAGATATGAAAGGTTTTTTCAATTTTATTGAAAGGAAAAGGGCTGAAAGTGCTGTGATGAGTTGAGGTGAAACCCCCATTATTATGTCTGGCTTTTCAAGTATCCTTCCAACTCTATACATCTGGAGAGAGGGGGTTGTGTGGTTGGGTGGGGTTTGGGGGTGGTTCTTTTTCGACGGCTTCGGCGAACGCGAGTAGAACAGGGAATGCTCGTGGGTAATATTTTGATAGCCATTCATCTAGTGTGGGGGTTAGGTTTTCCCATGTTGTTATTTCCCAAAGCCATCCTGAGGCGTTCCATGAGCCAGTGGCGTCAGCGGATAGAAAGCCTCCGCGTCCGCCTCGGTTGGCGGGGTATGGGTTTGTTATGTTGTATTGCTGTTCATATCGGGCTTTTAGGGTTTTTATTTTCTCTTCAAGCGGCGTGTTAGCGTAGTGGAGCATGTATTCTCCGCCGTTGTGTGTGTTAACGTAGATGTCTGGGCGATATTTTCCCATTGCATTATGGAGTGCCATGGTTTCTGGTTCGCTTCCACCATAAAGACCACGATATTCATAATCATTATTGGGGTCGGCGCTCCCAGTTTCGCCCCAGCGGTAGATGCCGTTGCGGTTTAGGTCAACGCCGTATGGCACTTTTATTATTGTGCCATTTTCAAGGACATATTCGCGCCGCATGTTTTGCCGTGCGGTAGAGTCAACGTTTAAGACGGGCACTATAAGGTGGTAGTTGTATCTGAGAATGTGGTTTGCTAATGGGTCGTTTGATTCCAATAGCCACTTGCAGAATTTGTATAAGATTTCGGTTCCGCCATCTTCTGATCCGTGGCATTGGCCGTCGTACATTACTCTGCCGCCTGTCGGCGTGCCGATTTTGAAGAGCCAGATGTCGTTTCCTCGCATGCTTTTGCCGATGGACTCATACGAAGCCCATTCTGGATGGGCATCACAGAGAGCCATCCATTGTGCAATCATCTGATTTTTAGGCGTATAAAGCGCACTTGCCCTTCCTGCAGAAACAAGTGCTACTTCTAGCAAGCACGCGCAGCACAACAATAATATCGATAACAGTGGAAAGAGCAGTTGCTTGATCAGCCTAGTTCTGCGAATTTCTGTTCACCCACTTAAAACGTCTAAAAATAGGTTGATATATGTTTGCTAAATTAGTTTTATTTTTTTACGTGAGGATATTGCTGGAAATTTGTCTGCTTTGAAAAATATCAGAATAAAAATTAAAAAAATGAGGTGTAAGGAGAGGTTCTATTGATCAAGTGTCAATTCCTTTGGCAGCGTTAAGGAACCGCGGCAATGGCGATAACGTTGTCGACATAGAAGTCGCCTCTGGCGTCGCTGTCTGCGGCAAAACTAATGTGTGTTACGTAATTTAGAGGATAGTTATCGTATTTTGGTATGTTGGCACTGGCTAGTGCGCCGTTTACATAGACATCGTATTTGGGCTCGGACAGGCCAGGCGCCTTGAGCACGAACGACTGCGGAGTCATGAGGTGATTCTGTACGTAGACACCCACCTGCGCTCCCTGGACACGAACCACCAGGGCTTCGATGGTCTTGTCGTCGCTTGAAGCCTTCTTTTTTGCGACGTCGAGGGAGACTTCCGCGGCGACAGCGCAGCAGTGCAGCGCCGCAAGCATCGCGACTGTGAGGAAGAGCAATTGTGTGCGTAGGCGTCCCAAGTCTTGCCTGCCTCCATGGGGGAA